>UOFL01000205.1_pt1 | contig 41745 bp, 32 predicted proteins | sample 1990081 | NCBI WGS metagenome assembly UOFL01 (sample SAMEA4728526, study PRJEB27164) | hydrothermal vent metagenome | biome: marine basaltic hydrothermal vent biome; feature: marine hydrothermal vent; material: mineral | place: Pacific Ocean | collected 2011-06-14/2011-07-23 | depth 1741 m | reverse complement strand
ATGTACAGTATTCTTTCTACTAGCAAAAGTCCCGTCTCCGTTGCCTAAGCGAACCGTCCAAATTGAACCAATGGCAAAATAAAATAGATCTCTAATGCCATCGCCGTTAAAATCATCAAATTGATAGCTTCTCCATTCAGCAAGGTCTTGATCGTGAGCAGTATGAACCCTTGGACCAAAGGTACCATCACCGTTACCTATTCTTACAGTCCATAACGACCCATTTACAAAGTAGACAATATCAGCCTTACCATCATTATTCATGTCGATAAGCTTCACACTTCTCATGTCCGCAATGTCATTGGCCTCCTGCGTTTCGACACGAACCCCTAGTGTCCCATCTTTATTCGCGAAATATATAACCCATTTATTTGCGTTGCTCAAATAAAATAGGTCACTCCGCCCATCGCCATTCACATCACCAATCTGATAAGTTCTAACATCCCCCATGTCTCTCGTAAATGTTGCAGTATATGCAGCGTCGACGACAAATGTCCCATCACCATTCCCAATTCTGATTTTCCACTCAGCACCAGAATGCATATAAATTAAATCACTTACGCCATCACCGTTAAAATCACCTGTTCTATAGAAGGAGCTAGTTGGTACTATCGCTGGAACCGATGTTTCTTTTAGCTCATAAGCAAGAGTCATCGGCTGCGTCCAAGTAAAACTACTAGAGAGCTTGCACTCATCTCCATTACATTCGAGCAACTTCACCAAACGAGACCGCTTGGTAGAGAGCCCATAGTCATACGTAAATTGATAGTCTTTTACCAGTGTTGGGCCAACATACGTTTGAATTTTTGAAAGACGCACAGGGGTAGAATATTTTGAACCAGCAACATATCCTTCACTAATATCAGTACGCGTTTCATAGACCATACGAACAGATGCACTTGGAGTCGTGCTTGTAGTGTCGTTACCTGTATAATCAATACGATCTAAACGATAGTGACCTATGGTGGCATCCTGAAAATAAGAATAATTTATATAGTTCCCGCTGGTGTCTGCGGTTTTATTAATAGCCCATACTCGCGCTTCGTTTTTTCCTTGTGCTAAAATACGTGAATCATCTGAGCCGCCGTATTCAATAATCTGGCCTGATTTAGTCCAGACTTTAAATGATGCAGGGCCAGTACCCGCGCTTCCATACGAGACGATTTTGGCATAACTGGCTATTTCTGTTTTATACTCAGTTTGGTCGTCACCATAGTCACCAGCCACTGCAATTAGGCGCTGCCCGTCAAGACAAAATCTATCTGTGACTGTGTAATCAACGCCTTTAGTATTTCCATCTTGTGCTATCGTTTGTGGACATCGTTGTATCCCGCTCATTCCACCCAGTAACCAACCAACCCCAAGCAAGCCGTTACCTTTACTTGATCGATAAATGAGTTGCAATGTAGGGGACATACCCTTTGTCCCAGGCGGCACTTCTAGTGTAATCGAATATTTTGCCGTTCCACTACCTGTTACGCCAAACGTTCCCAGCGTTGCTCCAGAATGATGTAGCGCAGACCAAGCGTGATTAATGACAACAATAGATGATAAGAGAATGGCAAAACTTACGGTAAATAGGCGCGCTAAGATATGCCGTGCCATTAGACGGAGACGAGTCGACATTGTTTGATTTTCCTCTAGACGTAAAGCAACGATAATAATTTTTCACTAATTGTTATTGGCTGACAATAGAATGCTAATTGAAATTTAACTCTAAAATAATTGACAACCAGTCCGTTATGACTTTATTTTATTCCATTTAATTTTTAATCGTATTGATTTCAAACTTACCATAAGATATTTTAAAATAGAAGAGCTAATTTTCACCCAGCGCGCTACTTCTAAATTAAAGACAAACTATTTTTTGATACATATCCCTTGACTAAAGTGTCATTGACATCATAACGCTTAATTTATGCTCTGATTAAATAATCACTGGAGCTCACTTTATATACTTGTAATCAGCAGAACTAACAGCACAACTAATCACAGTTTAAATACAACTGAACTACCATGTTATACTATCTTGAGTCATTCTCAGTAATGACTTAACGACTATATTAGTTTTGTTTCTTAATACTTGTTGGTCTGTTATTTTAGTATAGTTATTTGTCAATCAAAAATTATTACCTTCAGCCTTTCTTAACCAAACATCTCAATGGGCAACATAAAATGAAAATAGTAAAGAGTCACCTCATAGCCTTTACTCTGATATTATTGTCAATTAGCGGAGTGAGTTCGTGTACTGAACACTATTCTACAAAAATTAATCTTAACGCGGAGTACATGGCATTCATTAGTAATGCTAGAACAAAATCAGAGATCTTTGCTTTTCGTCGCTTGCTAGTAAAAAATAATTTAGCTAACCTGGTTGATATTAAGCAGCTACTTCGACAAGGCACAGACTGGAAGAAAATTCGCGAGCCTGCTTATGCCCTTCCACCAAGAAAATTTTGGCCCAGAATACTTCGCACTTTAACCGTTTTAAAAAAAGAAATTATTCCAGTACTGGGGGAAATTGAAGTCTTATCAGGATTTCGTACAACCCGTTATAATCGTCGAGCTAAGGGAACGCGAAGTAGTAAACATTTGGTTTTTGCAGCATTGGATATTAAACCAAAAGACAAAATTACCCGACGTGAATTACATAAACGACTGTTAGAAATATGGCGGACTAAAGGGCGACGATACCAATTAGGCCTAGGCCTCTATTCAGGTACTCGCTTTCACATTGACACAGCCCGATATCGAAAATGGTAAAATATGGCCCGCTGAAGGTCCGACCCCATTTTATTGTCTGTTTTGAGGACTTTGGCTTGCACCGGGCGTAGTTTATCGCTATCTTTGCCGGATCATATTTGAACACACGGCCGCATTCCATGACTGAACTAAAAAATGATCGTTTAATCCGCGCTTTACTGCGTGAACCCGTTGACCGCACCCCTGTTTGGATTATGCGACAGGCTGGGCGATATTTACCCGAATACCGAGAAACTCGAGCGAAAGCGGGAAGCTTTATGGATCTATGCCGTAATCCTGAGCTTGCTTGTGAAGTCACCATGCAGCCCTTGCGTCGATACGATCTAGATGCTGCTATTTTGTTCTCTGATATTTTGACAATTCCCGATGCCATGGGTTTAGGTTTGTATTTTACAGAGGGTGAAGGTCCCCGATTTAAAAATCCTGTACGCAGTGAAAAAGATATTGATCAGCTCCCCATCCCTGATCCCGAACAAGAACTCAAATACGTGATTGATGCAGTGCGCGTGATTCGACGAGAACTCGATGGAAAAGTCCCTCTAATAGGCTTTTCAGGAAGCCCCTGGACTATTGCAACTTATATGGTAGAAGGAGCCGGCACTAAATTTTTCGCCAACAGCAAAGCGATGTTATTTGACCGGCCTGATTTAATGCATAAACTTCTGGATAAAGTGGCTAAATCAGTCACACTTTATTTGAATGCTCAAATTGACGCCGGCGCTCAGGTCGCCATGATTTTCGATACCTGGGGGGGCATGTTAACGCCTCGCGACTATAATGAGTTTTCATTGAGTTATATGAAACGCATTGTCAGTGAGCTGACCCGTATTAGTGAAGAGCGTAAAGTGCCTATTGTTTTATTTACGAAAGGTGGCGGTCATTGGCTAAATGATATGGCTGAAACAGGTTGTGATGCTCTAGGTCTGGATTGGACAATTAATATTGCAGATGCACGCAAACAGGTCGGCGACCAAGTTGCATTGCAAGGCAATATGGACCCTTGTATTTTGTATTCTTCACCTGAACGCATCAAACAAGAAGTAGGCGCCATTCTTGAGAACTTTGGTCATGGCAGTGGCCATATTTTCAATTTAGGTCATGGTATACACCCCACGATTGACCCAGAACATATGGGAGCCATGATATCAGCAGTGCATGAACTTAGTCCTGCATATCACAAGTAGTCATGTCATTAAAATAGACCCAGTACTTTCTATATTTGAGAGTAATAAAATTATTAAAGCAGGATTAAGTCTGCTTTAATAATAGACAGTGGCAAGACTATTAAAGTCAAACCAATCCTATTTAACGCAGGCGCATATTCAACACGAGATAATGCTTGAAAACAAGACCTGACCCCATTTAAACATTTATTTAATTCATCATTAATTTCAATTTTTTCCATATATTGTTAAACACTAGTGGTTGGGCTGGCGCATTAGGATGGATGCCATCAGCTTGCACATAATTTTTTATTCCTGCGACTCCTGTTAACATAAATGGCAAGAATTGAACCTGGTATTTTTTTGCTAGTTCATAATAAATTAATTTGAACTTTTCAGTATATGCAGGGCCATAGTTAGGAGGTAACTGCATTCCAATCAATAGTAGTTTAATATTTTTTTGACGAATGATTTTTATCATTTTTTCGATATTAAGCTTCGTTTGTTTTAACGGCAGCCCTCTTAGTCCATCATTCGCGCCAAGCTCCAGAATAACAATCTGCGGCTGATGTGCAACTAGGCTTTTTGGCAAGCGGTTCAGTCCGCTGAGGGTTGTGTCACCCCCAATACTGGCATTAACGATACGGTAGGGGTATTTTTTTGACTTAATTTCTTGCTGTAAAATTGTCACCCACAAATTTTTGAGCCCTATACCATGCCCCATACTCAAACTATCGCCGACAATTAAAATAGTTTTTTCCGGCTTAGAGGTAATGTCATTGGCATACGCTCCATTTATTTGTAATATTAGCCCAACGAACATGATACGAACAAATAGTACGCGAACGAATTTTAGGTGTAACATAAACTTTAACTGTTGAATCACTATGGATACTCCTATGCCTGAACCTATTATTTACACATCCAGCCTAGGCAAGCAAGTCAAAAGTAGTGCTGAAACACTTACCATTCTTGATAATATCACTTTAGAAATAAAACCAGGCGAAACAGTCGCTATCGTGGGAGAGTCAGGCTCAGGAAAGTCGACATTATTAGGACTATTAGCAGGTTTAGATCAAGCAAGCTCAGGCACTGTCAATTTATTGGGTGAGAACTTAAACACGCTCAATGAAGATGGTCGCGCATTATTACGAGCGGGACGCGTTGGTTTCGTATTTCAGTCCTTTCAGTTACTCGCAGGCTTGAGTGCACTAGAGAATGTGATGTTGCCACTTGAACTTGGGAAGCACTCACAGTGCCGTGAACAAGCAAGCCAACTACTAACGTCTATAGGGCTTGGACATAGACTTAGCCACCTCCCAGGACAGCTGTCTGGGGGTGAACAGCAGCGAGTAGCCGTGGCAAGAGCTTATGCAACTAATCCTGACATTTTGTTTGCTGACGAACCCACCGGAAATTTGGACCAAAAAACCGGTCATCAAATTATTGATCTATTATTTGAGTTTAATCAAAAACAGCACACTACCCTAGTATTAGTGACCCATGACGAACAATTGTCAAAACGTTGTGATACCGTTTTTCGTTTGTCAGAAGGGAAATTACTGACATGATTGATTCTAATAACAGCAAGGCTCAATTCAAGAAAAATAATCAGTACCGCTTAAACTTTACACGTTCATTTCGTGATTTTATCCGTGCCTTACGCCAAGGTGAAGTACGTTTATTATTTATTGCCATTGTCATTGCTGTTGCTGGGACCAGCAGTATCAATTTTGTGACTAACCGAATTGAACGTGCCTTACAAAATCACGCCGCTGATTTAATGGGCGCGGACTTCGTTATTCGCTCCACTGAATCTTCCCGTAATATTTTTGTGCAGCGCGCAAAAGAGCTCAAACTTAGTGTTGCTACTACCACTGAATTTGCAACAGTCATTGTGGCAGGAGACCATTCAAAATTGTCGGGACTAAAAGCGGTAGCAAGCACTTACCCCTTACGGGGAAGGTTAAAAATTGGGAGTAAACCTTATGCCGAGAGCAGTGAAACGCGAGCCATCCCCAAACCTGGTGAGGCCTGGGTTGACTCTGAATTATTTAATGCATTACATTTAAAGTTACAGCAAAATATTCAAGTAGGTTACAAAACACTAAAAGTCACTGCCATTCTCGCTTTTGAACCTGATCGTGGAAATGAATTTTTTAATATTGCACCACGCATTATGATCAACCAACATGACCTAGCCGCTACTCGTTTGATACAACGCGGCAGTCGCATTCGATACAAATTATTATTTGCTGGCAATTGGAAGGCAGTTAACAGTTTTTCACAATGGGCTAAAAACAACTTAAATAATAATGAACGTGTCCAGACACTTAACAATGCACGCCCCGCACTACGTACAGCAATTAATTTTGGTGGACGATTTTTAAGTCTAGCGAGTTTGCTCGGGATATTATTAGCGGGTGTAGCAATTGCAGTCTCTGCACGACAGTATGCACGCAATCAGCTTGATCGCTGCGCCATATTACGTTGTCTTGGTGCGACACAAAAAATGATTAGCCGACACTACGTTGCTCAGCTGTGTTGGCTGGGACTTTTCGCCTCTTGTACCGGCGCTCTATTAGGTTATGCGTTTCACGAACTCTTATTGTCAGTACTACAGTCATTATTGCCAAAACATTTACCACAAGCATCTTTTACTCCTGTTCTGATAGGCTTAAGCATCGGCGCTACTACCCTATTTGCCTTTGCACTGCCACCAGTCTTAGCACTTCGAAACACTTCTCCACTACGAGTTATTCGACGAGATCTCGCCCCCGAAACGACTGGCAAACGTTTCAGTAAATTAATGACATGGATTAGCATCCTAAGCGGAATTTCTATTTTATTGTTTATCTTGGCAGGTGATATAGCACTCGCATGGCGCATGTTAGTCGCCTCTGCCATTGCATTTACTATGTTCGCGCTAGCCTCACTTTTACTGGTTAAGAGTTTAGGTGCTATCCATATTCCCTTATCACGCTTATCAAAATTCGCAGCGATACGCTTTGGTCTAGCGAATTTATCACGTCGCTCTATTATCACCGGCATTCAAATCAGCGGTTTTGGCATGGGGATTATGGCATTGCTTATTTTGGGGATCGTACGCACAGATTTATTAAGCCAATGGCGTGATCGACTGCCTGCTGACGCACCTAATCAATTTTTAATTAATATTCAGAGCAATCAAATTAATCAGCTAAAACATACCTTGCAACAAACAGGCAACCGCATGGTAAGTTTGTACCCTATGATCCGTGGACGGTTAACCCATATTAATACGGTACAAGTCAATGCTGATAATTATACTGAACCTCGAGCCAAGCGTTTAATTACCCGTGAGTTTAATTTATCACAGGCCGAAAATTTGCAACAAGGGAACAAACTATTACAAGGACGCTGGTGGGATAAATTGAAGCCAGAAGTGATTAACAAGCATAGTAATAGAATAACTAGCCATGGCAACAATTCCACAAGCAACAGCAACAGTAACAACAACAACAACAACAACAACAACAACAACAACAACAACAACATAGAAAATCACAAAACAGACAATAAGCTCAATCATCCTAACAGAAAAAAAGCACCACAAATCAAAAGCAACATAAATAACTCAGACCAACAAATTTCAATTGAATCCGGTATTGCCGAGTTACTACGTATAAAACTAGCAGATAAATTACGTTTTTTGATTGCTGGGCAAATGATTGAAGTAACAGTGACTAGTATACGAAAAGTTGCTTGGGATACCATGCGCCCTAACTTTTTTGCTGTCATGCCACAAGGTTCTCTTGACCCATTCCCAATGACTTGGATCGGTAGCTTTTATTTAGATCCAAGTAACCGAGACCAAATCACAAAACTGGTGAAGCAATTCCCAAATGTAACTGTCATCAATGTTGCTGCCGTCATCAACCAAATACGCGACATAATGGATAAAGTAGTCTCCACTATTGAATATGTTTTTATCTTTACTCTTTTAGCCGGGTTTTTAGTGTTATTTGCCATTTTGCAAGCTAGTAGGCGTGAACGGATGCAAGATGCAGCAATACTACGGACATTGGGTGCCACCCGGAAAACAATTATTGCTAGCGTAATGACAGAGTTTATTACGATTGGTCTATTAGCCGGCTTGATTGCAGCACTCGGTGCAACACTTGCTGCGTGGCTTATCAGCGCGTCATTGCTCAACATTGACTTTGTAGTTAATCCTATCTGGTGGCTTATTGGAACAATTGCAGGCGGAATTGGCACAGGCATTGCCGGATTTTTTGGTAGCCTGACCACCTTACGCAGTACGCCATTACAGTTATTACGTAAGGAGTAAATACTCGCTTCCACGGCAAAGTAAAGGGACTTTGCCACTTAAGATTCAAAGTGTGGATTGAAATTTGACACTTTAAATCAGGCCAAACGAAGCCTTTAAGGCCAAGCTTTACGATTGAGGCTAGCCGGCATGGTTTTACAATTAATAATTTTTGATCCGGCATATTGAAGCCTGATATTCAGGCGTTAAGGGTTAAAGCTGCTATTCGGTGTCAGCATTTAAAGCTAAGCATAATAACATCAGCATTTAAGATTGAATCCCATTGGTACCAGACCTGAATGTTAGAGACTTAAGTTTTAATTTTTGGGCTTAATTACATTTATTTTATTCTATCTTATCTTATCTTATCTTATCTTATCTACAATTTACTTCATTTCACTTGGTCACCAAACAACTGAATCACAATACAGAATTAAGTAAATCACCATCAAAATATGACCGAACATTATTGACTAACTGATCTACTAATCGTTGCCTAGATTCACGACTCGACCATGCAATATGAGGAGTAATAATCAGATTAGGTTCCTGATAAGCAAAGAGGGGGTGATTTTCTGGGGGAGGCTCATTTTCAAGTACATCAAGTGCGGCGCCTGCGATTGACCCTGATTTTAGCGCAACAAGTAAATCAATCTCGTTAACAATTCCACCTCGTGCAGTATTAATTAATAAAGCGGAGGATTTCATACTATTAAAAGCATCTGCACCGATTAGTCCTCGTGTTTCCTCTACCAAAGGGCAATGTAATGTGACCACGTCTGACCTTTCCAATAAATCGCTTAAGGGGACTTTAGAAACATTGTTATTATCTGACGACGGAAATTGTTTTTGAGCTGATTCATTAGACTGAGACAAATCACCCCTATGGCTTACTTCATTCACTCGATCTGAATCGAGGCACTGAGTCAAGTCACTGCATTGCTTGTCAGTATCGCTCTGAGTTAAATGATAGTCTTGGCTTAATATATTGACTTTCACTGGCTCACTATATTGCTTGGGAGGAATTTCTTGATTTAAATTCATTGCCTGGTCTAAATTATAAGGACGTTGTGCAAGCAATACTTTCATGCCAAAACTTTTAGCAACATTCGCCACTGCCTTACCTAGTTCACCGTAACCGATAATTCCAATCGTTTTTCCCTGTAGCTCACTAAATGGATAATCCAAAATACAAAAATTATCACTACGCGACCATTGCTTGCTAATGACAGACCTCTGCTGCGTCACGAGTCGTCCCTGCAAAGAAGTTAGCATCGCGAATACATGCTGTACAACAGAGGCAGTCGCATAGGCAGTCACATTACAGACTTGAATGCCTTGTTGTTTGGCAAACTGTAAGTCAACATTGTTGGTGCCAGTAGCCGCAATACAAATTAACTTTAAATACTTTGCACTATTAATCACCGTTTCATTCAAAATCACTTTATTACTCACGACGATTTCTGCTGATTGAATTCGCTGAGCGCATTGATCTTTAGAAGTTTGTGGCCAACACTCGACTTCTGCGCAAAGTCCTTTTAGCTCTGAAAAATCAATGTCACCACAGTCCAAAGACTCTGTATCCAAAAATACCAATTTTGGCATTTACTTGCTCCATTAATATGATTATTACACTACTTCAACTTTTCTCGCTAAGCACGATTAAGGTCTCTTCTTATTGCATCCATAGTTTTTTATACTATAAAATTTAAACAGCAGAATTAAATAGCAAAATGCTTATTTGGACATCAAGATCCCTATTTATATCACAAGCTGCTATAATTCCATAAGTTCATTTTAGCAAGTTTTGATTTATTTTCATGAAAGAGCAATAGGTCAGCACTGACAGTAATAAGGTTGAATTTACTACCATATGCTATTTGGTACAGCGCTTAACAGCCTCTCTTGGGTAAATGCACCGCTTACAAGCATTATTCCCAATTAATTTTAGAGTTTATTTTTGCATTGACAACAGAATCTGGTTAAATTTTAATACCATGGGTAAATTTTCAAACGACGCTAGTTATATTAATAAACTGTCCAAAAATATAGGGATATTGGTCGTCAATCTGGGTAGTCCAGATTCACCATCCACCGCAGATGTCAGACGCTACTTATCAGAATTCCTTAGTGATCGACGTATTATAGAAGCATCACCTCTAATTTGGCAGCCTATATTACATGGCTTCATATTACGCACTCGCCCCAAGAAAACCGCACATGCTTATTCCAAAGTCTGGACAGATGCGGGCTCACCTCTAGTGACTATTAGCCAATCCATTGCTAATAATCTCAAGCAACATTTGAGTAAGCAGTTCAATGATCAGTTACATATAGAATGTGCAATGCGTTATGGAAAGCCATCAATTGGCCATGCCATAGAGAAACTCCGAGATAATGGCGTACAAAAAATTCTAGTACTTCCTTTATACCCTCAATATTCAGCCACTACCACAGCTTCTGTACTTGATTCAATATTCGACTATACCAAAACAATTCGGGCCGTTCCTGAACTCAGAATTATTAACGAATATCATGATCACCCGGCTTATATTGATGCCTTAGCACAATCGATTCGTGATAATCGTACGCCAGGTTCTAAATTACTCATGTCATTTCATGGCTTGCCTAAACAAAATATCGATAATGGTGATCCATACCAGCAACAATGTCTCACTACCGCTAACTTATTAGCCAAGACACTGAAGCTTGAAAATAACGATTGGATTTGCTGCTTTCAATCGCGATTTGGCCCTAAACAATGGCTGGAACCTTACACTAACGTGACATTGGGTGAATTAGCACAACAAGGAACAACTTCAATTGATGTAGTTTGTCCCGGATTTCCTGCAGACTGTCTTGAGACACTTGAAGAGATGAATATGCAAAATCGTGATTTATTTATTGAACAAGGTGGTAAAGAGTATCATTATATTCCTGCCTTAAATGAGTCGAATATCCACATTAAGGCCCTAGGCGAAATCATTCTTCACTATTGTCAGGACTGGACAACACCCAACGCTTAAGTCTAGAGAATAATGGTTGCTAGTATTAGTTATTTCTCGATAAGGAATTTTTTGAGTCTTAGCTTGGTAATATTATTAAAAGCCACTAGTGATCTCTTTAAATTTGACGTTGATGCTAACGGGTATTCGTTGACTGACAAAAACATCATAAGTGTTCAAACCATTCTATAAAATTCTTGGATGAAGGTAGGATAATTATTCATGTAGAATACACCTAAGACTACCCTCATCAACTTCACCTTTGATATCAAGAATTTATTAACGATACCCATTCCCAGTCTTACTCCAGCCGCAGCTTATCATTGAGACACCATTCTCAGCGCTAGATAATAGACGGTATTCTAGCGCAGATATCCAGTTTCGAATTGAATATAACGAAACAATGCAATGTCATTTTTGAGTGTCAAATCGCCATAGAATCCCTATCCCTACCCCTATCCCTACCCAAAGAACGACATTGTATTGGAAAGTTCAAATAAAACTTACTGATCTGCAATTCATTGGACAAATCCGTTCACAAGCTAACTTGACCAGTGCAGAGAGAGTTTCTTACTCCCCCTCTAAATTTGGTCCTGACGTTAACGTTATCAATAATCCGTTAAACATAATCCTTCACTTGTTAATGTGATAAGAGAGTCACACACCGTGAATATTTCTCGTTCTCTAATGTGATGAATGACGTTCATGCCGCGAATATTATTCGTTTGTCAATGTGATGAATGAGGTTCATGCCGTGAATATTTTTCGTTCGCTAATATGATGAGAGAGACACATGCCGCGAATATTATTCGTTCGCTAATCTGAAGAATGAGAATCATGCCGTGAATATTTTTCGTTTGCCAATGCAATGAATGAAATTCATGCCGTGAATATTTTTCGTTCGTTAATGTGAAAAATGAGACTCATGCCGCGAATATTATTCGTTCGCTAATCTGAAGAATGAGAATCATGCCGTGAGTATTTTTCGTTCGTTAATGTGAAGAATGAGAATCATGCCGCGAATATATTTCGTTCGCTAATGTGATGAGAGAGACTCATACCGTGCATATTTTTCGTTCGCCAATGTGATAAGTGAGGTTCATGCCGCGAATATTTTTCGTCTGCCAATGTAATGAATGAGGTTCATGCCGTGAATATTTTTCGTTCGCTAATCTGATGAGAAAGACTCATGCCGTGAATATTTTTCGTTCGCTAATCTGATGAGAAAGACTCATGCCGTGAATATTATTCGTTCGCTAATGTGATGAGAGAGACTCATGCCGCGAATATTATTCGTTCACTAATGTGATGAGAAAGACTCATGCCGTGAGTATTTCTCGTTCGCTAATGTGATAAATGAGGTTCATGCCGCGAATATTTTTCGTTCGCTAATGTGATGAGAAAGACTCATGCCGTGAATATTTTTCGTTTGCATTGTGGCGATGCTTGAAATTATGCATAAGCGCAGAGACGTCGCAAATCAGGGATGATTTGCGTTTTCCGCGGAGCCCGGGAGGCGACTCGGTAAACCGTTCGAGCAATGCATCATTTCAAGCAAAGAGAGCCGCGGCAAACGATAAAATAGACACGGCAGGAGACTTGACTCAGAACAAACCCCATTGAAAAATATGCGAATTTAACTCTCCACTAATATAGTGCGGGTAAAACGACTAGACGAACCAAACGAACCAAACGAACCAAACGAACCAAACGAACTAATTCAACAAGAAGATGCTAAACTGAATTAACCGTTGAAACATAATTTTATTAACGACGACAATAGACGGAGATACGATAAAATATTATGAGTAATGAAACTGATCATTATAGACCTGTTGTTGCCATTAGTGCCTGCTTATTGGGTCAGAATGTTCGATATGATGGTGGTCATAAATACAATCAATTAATCGAAAAAACCCTTAAACCGATAGCTCAAATCACTACCTTTTGTCCTGAAGTCGCTGCGGGACTGGGGACTCCACGACTTCCTGTTAAATTAGTCACTATGCAAACAGGAAGCGCCGATATTCGAGCAATTGGTGTAGATGATAGGACACTGGATGTGACGGATGCACTGTTAAAAATATCAAAAACTTATGTTGCGTTATTTTCGCATGTAGATGGGATAATTTTCAAAGCACGCTCGCCGAGTTGTGGGCTTGACGACACAGTCATTACAGATGGTAACAATACTGTATTAGGTAGCGGTATATTTGCAAAAATTATAGCAGAGTCATGTCAACATATAGCATTGATTGATGAGCAAAAATTTATAATACCGGACTTGCGTGAAAAATTTTTAACGCAGCTATTTGAAAAAAAACCATCACCCTCTGACTAGTTACACTTAACGATACTGTAAAGATTGACTTAACGCAATAATAAAGAAATTCAATACCAGTCAACCAATGTAAAACATACAGTCCTAATGATCACCAATCTAACACAATAATATTACAATGCTGCTTCATAAACGACTTAAAAGGTATTTTAGCAATCAACACATAGGCAAACTGTAAAAGGATAATCTCACCTGACTTTAATTCTAAACGCATGGACGACCTCTTTTCATCATCGTCCACATATAACTTAAGGCTCACCAAATCTTTTATGATAAAACACTTCTCTTTTTTAAGTGCTTTCTCTCTGATATAAATATGCTCTCCACCTATTGACACCAACGCCTGCTTCTTGCGTTTTGCATACGCCAGAAGAGGAATCAGCACGCTAAACAATAAAATAATAGCCGTTAGTGTCGTATAAATAATAGTTGCCACATCGACAGAATCACTAACCACGCCTTTCCCAGTTTTTATATAAACCATTATTAATTGAATCATTACAATCAAACCGCCAAAACCAATGATATAAACAAATGATGGAATTAAAAACTTTCCCTCATAAAACTTTTGACTATTAGTCATTACTTAAATCCTTAGACTCATTTCACAAACCCAGCATAAATTAACGCCGTTTTATTAAGCCATTTAAAAAAAATTATATTCAGGTTAGGTTCAGCCTTGCAACGTATAATGACTTATATCATTTAGAACGTGTGCTTAAAGACTTTTACCCGTTAGTCTACGGCCGGTAAAAAGACAGTTGCAGACACTTAAAAATTAAGTGTAAAGCTCGTTGTTAAATGACTTACCAGGTAACGATACTCTGCGGTTCGTTACCCTCCTAAATGCTGGCATCTAATAAGCCGAGATGCCGGTATTCTTAACCTGGCCACCGATATCAATGATTGTGTGGTAGCCAGGTTTTTTTATTGTCTAATTTTATACACAAAATTATAAGATGTTATTACAAAGATAATTAATATTATCTCTCGCTTTTTGTTCATAAATATTTCTTATTTTTAACACATTAAAAATAAACTCTTGCTTTAAAAAACCTTTCAGCACAGACTTTCTTTTGACTCTATAGATAAACCCCGGCACATGAGAATACTCCTGACGAATTTGATTTTCGTATTCTAACAAACGCGACTGATCAGATCCCAATATTAACATATCTATATCCATCACTAGACAAGTATCTACATTATCGACATAAAGATGAGCAGCAGTTGCCATTATATGTTGATATATCGTTAAACATGACTGCTGGCTAATACCCGCACTCTTCATTAGCTGTAAAGTATAATCAGCACTCAACAACTCGTTATTTTTAGCTCGCGGATTGTAGACAAGATCGTGCATTAGCAACGCGACAGTCACCTCATGCAGGTTATCGGCAAGCACTTCGTAATGAACCAAATAATCTAGACACTCATTGATATGCTGCACCGTATGGTAATGTCGCTGTGGCTCTTGATAACTTTCTTCGATATTTAGAGTAAATGATGACCCTATTTTTGACAAATCTCCACCAAGCGATACTAGTGACTCTTTTAGGGCATGGTTGATATTAATCATAGAAAACCTCTGTACAATTGTCTTCATGACACTGATGAGCTTATTAATGCTTCATTGATACGAATTATTGAAATACTCTGCTTGAAGTCCGACCGACACTAGCGGCGAATTAAAATAATATTGATATTAATCTTTAACGTAGGAATCTAAACCTTATAGCCCCGGATTTTTTAAGAATACTTAGAAACCAATGCAGATCACAGTGAACAGAGTAATGCTACATAATCATTGCAGTATATACCCTTAACGTTATAGCCAGGTAAAACTATATCTCTGCCAGCAAGCTTTTCATCATTGACTCAGCTTGCGCACTATATGACTCCCCAAACAAATTAAGATGATTAAGAATATGATATAAGTTGTACAGTTTTTTTCGAATAGGATAATTAGATTGCAAGGGCCACTGCTCAGTATAGGCGGCATAAAAATCGGGAGGAAATCCACCAAACAATTCAGTCATTGCAATATCTGTTTCGCGATCACCATAATAAGTAGCAGGATCAAATATCACCGGATTGCCATTGCTTGTCCCTGACCAGTTTCCACCCCACAAGTCACCATGTAACAAACTTGCAGAAGGATTATACTGATCAAAAAAAATATCCAATTTCGACATTAAACATTGCCCTAACTGCTGCAACTGCCCACCATATCCTTGCTGAGCTGCAAGCTGTAACTGATACCCTAAACGCTGCTCACGCCAAAACTCTATCCAACTATTAGTTTTTTTATTTATTTGCACTGTTGAACCAATGGTATTATTTCTGTGCCAGCCAAATGAATCTGCAGTATGTCGATGCATGTCTGCTAGTTGCCTGCCAAGTTGAACAGCAGAAACAGCAGTAGTTAACTCAATATATTCCAGCACCAACCAACACTGCTCTGCAGTCACACCACTGACAATAGGCTGAGGAACAGAAACGGTTTTAGTGGCCGCAATTTGAAGCAAGGCTTCACTTTCTGCAGTAAACATTGAGGAACGCTGCTTATCATTTAATTTCACAAAATAGTGACAAGGCACTATCGAATCACCTGTTTGCATAACTCCACTCAACTTCCAGGCTTCGTTAATACAACCGCCTCTTATTGCTTCTTGAGACGATAGAGAAAAGACACCAGCAGTGACCGAATTAATAGCGGTTACGATTGCATTCCAGATAGGCATCAGTGTATTTTCAATGTTCTATTTTGATATTTTAATTAGGCTGTCGTTTTGACTTATTATAGTCAATGATTTATTAAGAATAATCCTTATTAGACCATTAAATCGGTAATTCGTTTGTGTAATGGGCTTTTACGTGGAAAATGAGTCAATAGAAATTGCATTTGGTCAGCCAAGACCCTTTTACCTTGTAGAAATATATATTCTGCATGGGTTGGCACGAATGGAACACCGATTAATTCCATACCTGCCTGTTCTGGTGTCCAACCTGCTTTATGATTATTACAACGCTTACAAGCAGTCACTACATTGTTCCAAGTATCTAGTCCCCCCCGTGAAATAGGGGTGACATGATCACGTGACAGTTTAGACGAAGAAAATTGTTCACCACAATACATACATAAATGCGCATCACGCTTAAACAATGCTGAATTATTCAGAGGGGGACTATAACGCTCCCTTACTTTAGCGAGACGTCGACTGTTTCCATGAGTGGCAATTATTGAATGAACATCCATCGTACTTTGTACGCCGCTGGAAGCATTAATACCTCCACGCACCTTATATAACAAACTGCCACACTGATAAGCGACTTGTTGAAGATAATACAATTTTACAGCATCCTCAAAAGCAATCCACTCAAGAGGCATTCCAGACGCATCAGTACGTAGAATTTGATGCTGGGCGTTTAACATCGACAAGTCCTCACAAAGATACTTTGCAAACATATCACTTTAACTAAAAAAAAAGCACTACAATTAAAATAACACTGTAATCAATTGAATAATACTATTTCCTAAATATTCTGTTACTAAACGATGACTTATATTCATTACTACCTTTCTGACATTAACACGTTATTATTGGTGACTCCAGTCTAATCATGCAGGGTAATGATAGAAATTCGAATAAACATACAATATACTCAATTGTACCCACAAACCAAAGACGGACTTTACAATATGCGACACATTCAATTGCTTACACTATGCATACTTGCGGTATTCAGTGGCACTCTATTCGCTTCAGTGAATACTCCCATTACAACAAAAAATTCTGTGACGACTATTAAGGATTCTCGCACTGCCACCTCAATATTAGGAAAACACCCTATCCATTACCAAGTTGAAAAGAGAAGCTATCCAAGCCTGTTACGAATTACTAATAGCAATGGAAAATATAGCTTACAGACCGAACCAGTAAAACCCTCTGTAAAACTGATTAAACCCCGTAATACTTATAGCCTTCAAGGAAATATTAGTGAAATTCACAGTGATTATTTTAAATTTATAGGTAACATTACTACCCAGCTTAATTCAGATAATCAAAATAAGTGTACTCAACGGGGAATTTTTTACTTTAGTTATTTCAAAGCCACGGGCAAGCCTGCAAAATGGCGCTTACTACAGAACCGACATACCTGTGCAAACAAACCAGTCATCGTCGAATTTTCTGCAAACCCTGAATGGAAACCGCGACCGACGTCGAAGAAGTTATCCCTGTGGGGAATTGGCATGATCACAAAAAATCTTCGTACCGACCGTGGAAATTTTAGAATTCTTTTTCCTGAACAAGGCATCACTAATTTGTATGATAAGCCCAACGGCCAAAAGGTGGCAGCCATTAATATTAATTTGTATAAAGAGAAATTTATGCCTGCCGGCTTAACAACACGCCAAATAAAATATTACAGGAACATCTTTGGCACATTACTTATTCATAGAAACAACAGCGTTAGCAAAATAAATATTCATCCACAAGACATGATTAAGGTAAAGTCTAATTATTATGTAATCAAAGTGTATCAAGTGAAAGACAATTACTTGCAAATATTACCTTCCTCTATGAAACACAAAGCGTGGGTCTCCATCAAAGATCTTGCTAAACAGGGATTCCAGTACAGTAGCTGGCGAGACTACATATTAAATCATCAATCAAAAAGCTTCACTCCTTCAGGGAAAATTGCTTTAAATGTTCGATTGCATTCTAATGCCCAGTCAGACAAAGTGACTTTGGTTAAAGGAAAGCGCTTCAAGATAAAACTCACAGGACAAACTAATGGTGCCTGGATGAAAGTAGCAGTGAGCCAATTATCGAAAAATTGCCGTAAAACAATCGAAAAATGGCAAGGCTGGATTAAAACATTGGATGATACAGGGTATCCCAATATTCAGATTAGAAGTGGAAGCCGAAATCGCTGTTGATTTTCTAGCCGGTTTGATTTTTTGAGGGTTATAAGCATGAGAGTAAGACAAGGAAACACCTAACATTAAAAAACTTGCTTACTCTACTTGCTTACTCAAAAGGGACTATTGAATTGATATTAACACCGAGTCTGCCTCATAGAGATGAATACACTATCCCAGATCATTAGGCCATTTCGCTCGCTGCGCATTGACGAGTCAAAAAGACTGACTGCTGTTTGGATCTCTAATATCAATGTTAGCTTGCAAGGATCAAGCTGTGATTGTTAGTCTAAACTTAAACGCTCTGCTTATAACGGCCCAAGGCTTAGGGCAAACTCAACATAGGCAAATTTAGGCTGCCCCTTTAAACGGCCAGAGTCAGCAATCAAACCAGACTTTAAAATGGAGAACTCTAAGGGTAACGTTAGCGTTTTTTCTAGCGGGCTAATATTAACCCACTCCCCATAGTTAGGAATATTATCCACTGTTAAAAAATGATTAATATGTTGAACAATTCGGTCAACAGTAGGGATACGCACTCGACTATACTGATTGACTAACTTCAGTGCCTGTACTGCTCTAATATAGGGGCTTTTGATCATATTTAATTCATTTTTATACTTACGAAATTCCAGCCTAAAAATTACCGTAAAGGTTTCGCAGCCGTCATTGAGTAATACCAAATTTGTTTTATTGTTAAATTTGATCACTTCTATACTGCTTATTCGTGACAAACGTTTGTAACGCTGACGATACATACTAGAACGGCGCCCAAACCAAGCTCTAGCCTCACCCCTTATACACTTAGCCATATTGCTGTTATCAACTTGCTTTAGTTGCCAGGCAAGTTGATGGTTAAAAAGCTTTACTACGCCCATATCAGGGTTGGTGATCGCAAATAGCCGGTCCTCCTTTCCAAATACTGAAAGAGTCAGACTCAATAATAATATGCCAGCGACTAATGTTCGCACTAGATCAACCCACCCTTAAATTCAAGCGCTAAAAATACAATATCAATCGTCATAAAGTCATAATTTGTTTAAAGCAAAACTTTACACAGCACTTAGTAAAATTCTCCACACTGACACTTCTCATTATAATGCCCAATCTCTAACCGGGTCTTGTTCTTGAAACCATGCCAGGCGTTAATTTATCAGCAAACACTCGTAAAGAAACTAGGATTGTTTCTGCCGCGAACCCTGAAACAACACCCAATGACACAGACGCAAAGGCAGTGGAAGGGGTCAGCAAGTAATAAGCTGTCACTGCTATCATGGGTGCTGAGATTACTTGCATCAATTGAAACACCATAAATTCACGCGCATCTTCATAAGTGATTTCGTCAGGATGTGGTTCCAAGTCAGGGTCATCTGACCCAACTCTATTCATATACAGATGCACCTGGCGTTGATACTCAGGTACACGACGCGTCATATTAATTGCCGCACCAATAACCGCCAACATAAGAATATAAATTGGAATAACCAACCCCCCAGTAATTTGTACCTTGTTATTCTTATATCGCCCAGGAAACTGTTTCTTTTCCCGGTTAATGCACTTGTAATCGGTGGTCACACAATCACTCACAAATTTATGTTGAATGGTGCCACCAATATTCAGAACCCATTGAGTATTCTCTCGTTTGCAATCCATCTCAGGGGCCACCAAATCTTTTTTATCCCCTTTTTTACACGCCTTTATAATACCTAAGGGTGAGGTCAACATATTTTCACGCTGATCGAAAAAAACAAATTTGTTAAAGTAGAAAGAAGGCACCACCGAACCAATCAGGACTATTGCAGTAAATAAATAACAATAGACAACCATGCCATTCATCTTTATCTGACTAATCATACCAGTGAACAGATAAAGAAAAAAACCAATCATACCTGCTGTCCCAAACAGAAAAGCACTACCAAATTTTCTATACCAGACTAAAACCAACAAGCTAAGCAAAAATAAAACACACCACAAAATAAGCTGGGTGACTCTCATATTTTGCGCGAAACCTGAAAAACTACCTAACATTCCTGAAGCGGTAGACTCCTTAGCACTTGAACTACTCTTTCGGGTACTGCCTTGCCTGTTCGCCGTCGAAGTTCGACGCCTAGTAGACTTAGCAACTGAGTCAGACTCACCCTGCAAAATCGTATCATCGATATCGTCAAAACCATTGTCGTTACTTTGGCCCATACTATCCCCTTAAAAACACCTTCGCCATCATACCCTACTTCTAATCAGCGACCGAAAAACTTATTAAACCATTGATAAAATTAAGTAATATCAAAATATAGTAATATACTGCTACTAATAGCAAGCGATTTTCGTACCATGATAATTTTCATTTGATAAAAATAAGCAGTTTTATGTAAAGTAATAATCAATGGAATGACTTAAATAAGCAATTATTTGCTATAGAATTATAAACATGTGGGTTCTATTGAAATTGACTACTTCATTGCTCTTATTATTGACTGGCATCATTTGAAAAAATAAAATATATATTTTACAGTAGCTTAACAAACTTATTGACTGATATCAAAATAGAGTCAGCTATAATAAACTTAAGCCACTGTTATAGTTTCCAGCAATTGGACACTTTTAATGTAATCACTATTGATATCGTTGAATTAAAAATAAGCGAGGATTAGATTGAGCCATTGCGATTGATGAGTTTCCAGTAAAACAAGTCAATCTCCCGACAATTATTAAGTCTGGTCATCTCTATTGCTGTTTGGAAATTCCAGGAGGTAAATTCTGGTACTAATAAAGAGCATTTAGCGTAATTTTCATTTTATTTATTAATTTATAAGGATGGCAAGATCACCATCCTGGAGTAAAGACTCGCTGACGTTACTTATTTTTATATTTTACTTCACGAACACTGAAGATTTGAACGAAGACACATCAATTCTGTGAATTCTCTGCAACGCACTATCAGCATAAGGATAGCCTTGAGCTGCGGCTTTTTTATACCAAAGCACCGCTTGCTGTAAATTCTTTTTCGCTCCTCGTCCTTGCTCAAAAAATAGAGCAAGACGATATTGTGAATACTTATGCCCTTGTCGAGCAGCAGCGGTATACCATTGAATACTTTCTTTTAGATTTTTTCGTGAATCCTCAGAGCTTTCGAGTAACAAAGCAAGATAATATTGCGCTGATGCACTTCCTTTAGTCGCCGCTTTGCGAAACCAATAAATAGCCTGTTGCAAATCTTTATCGACACCTAAACCTTTATAATAATAAAGCCCCAAGTTATAACGTGCCGCAACACTTCCCTCTTCCGCTGCTTTTACTGTCCATTCAAATGCAGTTTGGTAATTGCGCTTCACACCAATACCTCGTTGGTAAAGCCAGCTAATCCTAAACAACGCTTCTGGATTACCCTGTTTAGCAGATAATTTATACCATCTCATTGCAGTATCATAATTTTGCTTAACCCCATGCCCTCTGAGATACAAGTCTCCTAACATATATTGAGCATAATGATCATTTTGTAGTGCTGACTTCTTTAGTAAGGTTAATCCTTTCTTATAACTTTGTGATACTCCCATGCCCATTACATACATACTTCCAAGATCTGCTTGTGCAGAGACATCCCCTAACTTGGCAGCACGACGATATAATTTTAACGCTTTTTTATAATTTCTCTTTACACCACGCCCATTCTTATACATCCAGCCTAGATTGAATAAGGCAACAGAATAGTTTTGTGATGCTGCAGTACGATAATAATATACGGCCTTTCTATCATTCGCCTTGACGCCTAGGCCCTGATAATACATCCATCCTAAATAATTTTGTGCCCATGCATTTTTTTGCTTAGCCGCTTTACGTATCCAATAAATAGCCTTGACATAACTTTGGGTAACACCATGTCCATTTTCGTAAATAATACCAAGCTTAGCTTGTGAAGAACTATGTCCTTGCTTAGCTGCTTTGCTATACCAATTTAATGCTCGTTTGTAATTGATAGTTTGCTTTTCAATACCATAATAATAAATTTGTCCCAGACTAAATTGTGATGATTGGTGGCCTTTACTAGCTGCCTTGGAATACCAACGAATAGATTTTCTAATATTTTTTTGTACCCCACGCCCGTAACGATAAGCCCAACCTAAAAATGCTTGCGAATGAGGCTCTCCCAGCTGAGCCGATTTTCTAACCCAATAAATAGCTTGCTGATCATTTTGTTTGGCCCCAAGCCCATTACTGTACATCCACCCAAGACTGTATTGTGCGAGTTTTTCATCTTGTTCTGCCGCTAACTTATAAAACTTCATTGCCTGAGAATAGTCGCGTTTAATTTCATTACTAGTAGCGTAGAGTGCCCCAACTCGGTATAAGGCCCACGAACTGCCTTGTTTAGACGCCAATAAATACCAGTGCAAAGCTTGCTTATCACTCTTTTGGGTGCCTCGACCGTTTTGATACATCCAAGCGAGACTTAGTTGTGCATTTAAGTAACCTGTATTTGCTGCTTCCAAATAGTAGCGCCAAGCATTATTTTCATTCTTCTTTAACCCCATTCCATATAAATATAAATCACCTATATTTTTCTTTGCAATGGCATCTCCTTGGGATGCAGAAACACTATACCATTTATGTGCCTCAAAATAGTTACGCTCAACACCAAGCCCCCTTTCATACATAACCCCTAAATTACATTGAGCGACTGCATCACCTTGTAGTGCCGCTTTACGATACCAAGCCACTGCTTTTAAGTAATTTTTTGTCACTCCTCTGCCATGCTGAAACATCACAGCTAAATTATTTTGTGATGCACGATGGCCATGACTTGCAGCACGGGTATACCATTTTATGGCTTTTTTATAATTAGCCAGGCGCGTAGTATAAATTAAACCAAGATTATATTGAGCGCTCAAATCACCGCTTTCGGCAAGCTGAAGATTTTCATCAACAATAGGATTTCCAGTAGTAATGAATCTAGTTTGCTCTACATTCTGCCCAGTCACCATCGAAGTTGGACTAGGATTTAAATTACTCAGTCTTGAATAAGTAGCAGGAATGGCTGAAATATTGAGGCTAAATAAAAGCCCCGACAAACTAATAACAATAGTATAGATAAAAATTTTATTATTCGTATAACGCATGATTTTTTGGCTCATCCTTCAAAATCTTGATTCAATCCAAACTATTTTCAGATTGACATTGCTTCATTGGGCAATCTAACAATTGTCGCTTTATTGAGTAGAATAATGTTAACTATGTCACATGGTCTTAGGGGAAGGTTCCGACAATCTTTTGGACTACAACAGAATGCAGTTTGTTCAGCCAACCAAAATTCCGTGCTTAAATAGCATTTCTCCATTATTCCTTTATATCGCTATTATCAATTATAAATGGGTTACATTGCTAATAAATGCGTCACATTTTTAAGGATTATTAATACACTTTTCGCCTTGTATTATGATATTTTTTCAGGAATTTAAAAACATTTAATCATTTCAAAAACCGAAAAAAAGGGTACACGACGAAGTTGTAATGCACTTAGTTAAGTACAAATACAACAATATATCAGTACAAAACAAGTACAGTAAGTGTAGTAGAATTCAGTGACATTTCAACAGCTTGTTGTGAAATGGCCTTATCACGGACATCGAAAATTTGAGCAAATCAAACAACTAAGTTTTTGATAACATTGTATAATTTAATGAAATATAGGGGAAATAAAAAGATAAAAAAGGAGATAAAATTTCGCCGAATTGAAACTTTTATGGAGACATACGTTAGCGAACACTGAAATGTTAAGTGTTACTTATCAAGTAAACTCTTAATAAAACAAATAATTACTGTTCACCTTATTTTTGTCGAAGCATTTCAAATGCCTCCCCTAAGGTCCCACTCAATAGTATCAGAGTTATAATTTCTTAAAATGTTTTTTCAGCCAAGCTTTTGCTTGTATTTCTATTTCCAGTAACTTCTCATGCGTGAGCTGTTTTACCACTTCATAAACACCTGTCTCACTACGAAAATCTCCTGGAACCGGATTGCTGTTATCCTTACTTAGTTCATGCACCTTACCATCTTTAGTATAGTAGCCGATATAATACCAATAATAAGCCTTGTCATTGTCTTTAATTGTAGTCTCATTTGCATAAAGATCTGCTAATGATAATGCCGCATCAACATGACCCTTTAAAGCAGCTTTTTCTAACCACTTCGCACTATCTGTTAAGCTAATAAAATTTTTATCAGAGGCATCAAGTGATCGTCCTTCTGCCACCCAAAACATTGCTTTACTGTTGCCTTTGTCTGCGTGTTTACGAATCACTGTTAGTGCATCAGATAAAACTTGTTTTTCTATCGAAGTTTGAACTTCACCCAAACTTTCAATTTCAACTATAGCCTTATCCAGAGCAGCAGATTTCTGTTTGTCTTCTCCACCGCTACATGCTGCAAAAAATGCTATTAGAAAAACCGAAAGCCATCCTACTTTAATGCGTTTTATCATTTGTCCGCCTACTCAGTAATTATTTTCTTATCATCCGCCAATCTTTGCTAGCAGAATATTTTATAGAATAAATAACAAATAAACCAAAATTCCACCACCAGCCGTTAATACTACACCATTAGTAAATATAATATTAAGTAATATTTGATCGGATAACTTCAAAAGAACAAATAATTTGGGAAACAGCAACAGCATTACGCCTTTAATCAACATAATCCAACCTAACAGCGTGACGATAACTATTGGTGAAGCGACCCAAACATTATGGCTCACGACTATAGTACTACCCAATAACAATATCAGTATAAATAAACTGAAAAATTGTTGTGGTTGCTTCTGTAACATTTTGGCATACAGAACCCATCCTGAAGGGTTGATTAAATACGAAAGCCCTAATACCAACAGAAAAATAGCGCTGACTTTTTCGACAATAATTTCCATTATCAACCTCTTGATTCAACCGCCTTCGCGTCGCCAAATCAACAAAAATAACACCAGGGCAACAAAGTTAATCCCAAGTGATAAGCTATGCCTTACTAAGAAATCCAGCATATAGTCTGCCCCAGAAACGTATCTAAACCTTACTTGTGTCGCAGCAAAATCAGCAGACCAGCTAAGCGCTACCATAAATTTGAAACTCACTATTGACGTTTTGAGCACAGGAATTTGCATCAGTAAAATTATTTTAGCCCAATACCAACCCTTGCTTTGATTTTCAATTACTAACAAACCTGTTAATACAGACCAGATATAGAGTAAAAAAAATAAAATATTTGAAAAAACCTGAGCATTTGATAACTGACTGCCCAACGCAGCGACGACTGCTAATAATCCGTAGCCACCCCCAAAAATTAACAATACACCCACTACACGACGCAACACATCGCACCCCCAATATTATTTTTATTTCGATTAAGTCAGTGCTTCCCCAACAATATAGACCTACATAAACAGCAATAAATACCTAACAACACCCGACTGTCACACCGCCTATATAATATACAGCCAACTTACTACGGATTAAGCAAGATTGTTTTCCCTCACCAGCTTAGTTTAACCGTTTATTTCGCAGCAAGTCTAACAATTCGGGATAATTAACTTTGGCGTTATGTCGTTGATCTACCGGTATTTTTTTTACTATTTGCACTTCATCTAATTCAGCCCAATCAAACAAATTACGCAATGCTGGTATTCCTGCATGAGCAGCATCCTTCATTTGCAACAACAGTAACCGTTGCCCCTCAAATGATACTAGTGCAGCTCGTACTACCCCTTCACACTGCATCGCAGCACATTCAACAGCAAAGGGATAAAGCACTCCCTTACTGTCTTCTACTCTCGCGTCGCATCGACCTAATAGCCATAACCTGTTAGTACTGTCTAAGTATCCCGAGTCACCCGTGCGATGCCATCGCACTCCATCTACTTCAAATTTTGTACTGGTATCACCTACCCCTCCTAAATAACCATGCAATACATGCCGTCCACTGACCACAATTTCACCCACTTCAAGTAGAGGCACTTGTGACTTCTTAAAATCATTGACAGTAAATTTTTGCACCTTATTGATAATTTGTTTATTGATATTAGCGAAACAGTTAAATTCAACAATAGCTAATCGCAAGGACTTGTCAGCGACTCCTGTGAGCAAACCTCTACCTGAATTCATATCTTCAAGATCAGTGGAACTGATATCCTGTAAACTAATATGAGCAATAGGCTCTGCTTCTGTGGAACCATAAACAGCGACAACATTTGCCTTAGGCATCAGACATTGTAATTTTTGCAATAGAGCTGGAAAGACCGGAGCACCGCCAAGATAAACTTGCTTGATACTTCTAAGAGTAATAGTGTTTTTTTCAGCATAGTTGACTAATTGCTGATAAAAAGCGGGTGACCCTGCACTGCGCTCAATTTGTTGCTTCTGAATCTGCTCAATGACTGGCTCTGCGTCAATAAAACCTGGCTTTGAAATATCTGCATCAGGGATAATACTAGTGACACCTGCAGCGAGATTAGATAAGACAAATATGGGTAAAGTAGTCAGATCTAGCTGGTCTGCCTGTAAGTGAATACTCTTTTGTAATACTTCATGTTGAGCAATCAAAAAATCATGAGACCGAACAGCTGCTTTTGGCTGACCAGTACTACCACTAGTGAAGGTAATTAATGCCTCGGCATCTTTTTCAGGTTGGAATATATTTCCTTGCGGCCTGAATTGCTCAAGCCGCAGCCACGATTTAGCACCCGGCACTCCGCGACCAGTACTAAAACAAAGCGGTATTTTCCACAACACCCATGAACTGAGCCGCAACCAGTGCGCCTTAGGTAAGCCTACAAACGCCTTTGCCTTGCTACGCTTGCAACAGTCGCGAATATGCTTACGCCCAGATTGGGGGTCGGCGAAAACAGCCACCAGTCCACAACGAAAGATTCCTAACAACACTTCGTAAAGCTCGATCGACATAGGCTGAAATATCAAAACGCGATCGCCTGCCTTTAACCCATAGAAAGAAAACATGCTCGCCACTCGAGTGGAACGTTGCTCTAGCGCTTGATAGCTACAACGAATATTGCCTGTATTCAATGCAATGCGGTCAGGTGATTCAGCTGCCTGATCCTTAAATAATTTATAGATATTCAAGCAGAATACCTGCCTTATAGGTTGGTCTAAGGGATGGTTTAATGTTCAACAATAATATAAGATTCACTTCAGTAGCACTAGTCCAATATAGCTATTTATTTTCCTGTTGAACTATCGAATAATATCACTGACATATAATTAAACTCACTTTAACAAATTGATTGACTCATTCTATGACTATAGACCTGAATAAAACCCGTTATCGAGTATTATTAGTATTTTTGTGGAGCTCAGTACTTTATATTGGCTATATTCTTACCAATCAATTTCACCTTTTTACACTACATACGCTACCATTGACAAGACTTGACCAACTAATTCCTTTTTTGCCTTGGACAATCGCTCCTTATTTAATTTTAGTACTAGGAATGTACTTATTTGCCTTTATTGATGACGAAAATGACTTTATATCGGCATTAATCGCATTAACGATTGCTGTCTGCATTAATTATATGATTTATATCCTCTATCCTACCACTTATCCCCGCCCTCCACTTCCTGCAGACACGGAACTGGGTTCTGGTTTATATCATTGGTTAACCTCTATCGACACCCCTGCTAACTGTTTTCCTTCAGGGCATATTACTACTCCCGCAGTGGGCTGTTGGTACCTTGGACGTCATCACAAAACACTCAGGCCATACCTATTCATAACTTTTGCGATCTTAAGCCTCACCACCTTAACCACCAAACAACACTATATAGTCGATATTCCCGCAGGCCTTGTGACCGCAAGCCTTGGGATTTTAATAGCCAATGCCCTGATTAAATCAGACAAATATAATTTTAATTGCTTACGACGATATTGGAAAAAATAGAATGAGCAACAGCACTAAAAAGATTATCACCGGACCTCGTGGCTGGCCCTTGTCTGGTAACTTATATCACTTAAAAAATGACATTCTTAAAAAGTTACAAGACGATCGTGCACGCTTCGGCTCCATCATGAAGTATCGGATTGGTTATTACAAATATATCGTAATTAATAGCCCTGAGTATATAAGACATGTATTGCTAGAACAAAAAAGTAACTATTCAAAACAAACTTTAAGCAACGAACAAAGTAAACATATCACAGGCGAAAGCCTATTGACATTGCATGGCGACGATTGGCATAAACAGCGCCGCCGAATGCAAGGAGCCTTTCGAAAAAATGCAGTGGCCAACTATTATAAAGACATGAACGTCGCTACAGATACATTCCTCCAGCATTGCCAAAACCATCAAGGCCCTATCAATATTACCCACGCAATGACAAACCTGACCTATACCATCGTTGGCAAGGCATTATTCGGCGCTAAACTACAAGACAGTCAAGAGCAAATTAGAGAATCGCTTGATATTGCCTTGCACTATATCCATGGACGAATTGAGTCATTAATACGCCTACCCTTATGGGGCTACACCAGAAAACAAAGGAGATTCAAACAAGCGATCCAGCAATTCGATAATATCGTTAACAGTATTATAGAACAACGTCACGCCTCCAATGACGAAAATGATTTGTTGCAAAAATTATTAATATCAGTTGATGAGAAAGATCAAAGTCGTATGACACAGCAACAATTACGTAATGAAATCGTTACTTTATTACTGGCGGGACACGAAACAACAGCCAATCTTATGACCTGGTGTTTATATGAACTTGCCTCAAAACCCGACATTCAGGAAAAATTGTATGAAGAAGTGAAGGACATAGATTTTAGTACTATCACAGCCAAGCAACTTGGCTCACTAGAATACACTTTTAGAATCATTCAGGAAAGTATGCGCCTATACCCACCCGTATGGTTAATGGAGCGACATACTATTAATAAGGATGAAATTAATGGCTATACAATACCAAAAAATACTACCATTATAATTAGCCCTTGGGTTATGCACCGACACCCTGAATACTGGGCTTATCCTAATGAATTTAATATCGATAATTTTTTACCCGAAAATTTTGAAAAAATTCCTGACTATGTTTTCATCCCCTTTGGCAAGGGACCCCGCATGTGCATCGGTATGAATTTTGCCATACAAGAAGCGATTATTATATTAGCCAAAATCGGTCAACAATTTATTCTTGATCAAGCTAGCCCCGCTAATGTCACCCCTGATCCTAGTATTACTTTACGTCCTGTAAAAAATATGCAGGTACGATTTACCGCTAGGGAAAAAAATGTTTCTCATGAAACTTGATCGATGATCTATTTTGAAAAGTTAAAATTTGAGGAAATTACAGTGGCTTATTTTTGTGACTCACTGGCTTTTATATTCAGTGAATCACTAACATTAAAACTTAACATTCCTCGTCAACTGAGCTATTCAGCCTGATTGTATCGTGCCGCTCGCTCACTTAAGAAAGCCGTTACAATGTGCAAATATCGTTAAATCAAAAAAATTTTACGCCAACAAATTTACTATAAATTAATCCATTACTATTTATTGTTTAAGTTCATCCGCATAAATTGTGTTGCACGCTGAATAGCATCCTTTGCCGCAAGGTCATCTGCAAAAGTTCTCACATTTGGCGGCCTGAAATCAAAAGCACGTCCAACCCCAGGATAAATAATCAATCGTACTGAACGATTCAAGTCTTGCATTGCTTTAACAGAACTCTCAATCACGCGTCTACGTTGATACTGCTCATTCTCACCTATAAAAATAAGAGTAGGTAATTCTAATTTATTCACTTCAGGGGCATAACCATAAACCTGCAAAGGCTCAGGTGCGTTAGGATCTTGCAAGTGAGGGTAATAAGATACAAAGCAAGCCAGTGATTTTAGTTGTCGCTTAAATGTTACTGCAACCTTGAGTGAATAGTATCCGCCTCGTGTGTGTGAGTAAATACAAGCCTTTTTACTCTTTATATTTTTCTGTTTTAATAGAACACTGAGCGCTTTATTCACATCTTGCTCAAGTTTATAATCATGAGCCATAGGAAAGGGGTCTATATAATTACCTTTATAGATGTCCGCTGCCAGGACTACAAACCCTCTTGCTGCTAATCGAATTGCATGCTTACTGACTAATGCCCCCAATCCTCGACGACCATGGACAAATAACACGGGATAATAACTACCTTTTTTCTTTGGTCGAATTAACATCGCAGGAATGGTATTGCCACGACTTTTGAAATTAATATTACTGATAGAAACGGTATAATTGTCGGGTGTTTTAATATGCCCTTGCGTCCACCAGAGATTATCCCACCACCATTGCTGATTCGCTCTTTTACTTATTACTTCTTTGGTGGTTTTACTTGCTTTGTTTTTTTTGTTTTCTTTGTTTTCTTTGTCCGCTGCGTAGCCAACACTCGCTATAAGAAGGAGTGTGATTGTTAAAATACAGGAAGGTTTTTTCATATTGTTACCAATTTATTATTTATGTGATATAGCGTATGAAACGGTAATGGCTTCATAGTAATACTGTTAAGAATAGCACTAAAATTAGCCATTATTCGTCATTGACTACTTAAAATCAAAGCATTAAATGGGATGCTTAATATTGGATAGTTTTAATGGTTAATATCCCATTATCATCGCCAACAGAAAATGTTGAATCCTCAAAATCTTCAACCTCATCATCATCCCACTCATTACTAAATTTTGCTTGTCGATAAACATTAAATGCTTGCGGGATAACAAGCTGCCCATCAACGAGTCCGGTCTCTGGCTCATCAGGTATTTCAAATGACGTCTGTCCGATTACCCTAATCTTTTCTTTCGTCAGTCCAGCGGCATCCAATAGCATATTTAGAGACAAACCAACTAGCGGGTTAGCGACAAGAGTGATTCCCTTGGATAACACTGACGAAATAATTTTACTCACTAAGCCAGGTCGCTTGGTAATAGCCACTTCAGCACGTATGACTGAACGACCTTGTGGTTGATACTTAAACAAAAACTCATCCGCCAAACTATAGGGGTTACTGGTGAAATCAATTCTGCCAGTGTCTCCATCACCTAAGCCCATGAAAGGCACTACCGCCTCAATCACAGCCTTACCAGGTTTGGGGTATTTCCAAGCAAACTTAATAAGCCCAAAAGCCAAACCACTTCCGATACTATTTTCTTTCACTTGTAAACTTTGCAACAAGACTTCTACGGTTTTTTTATTAGCCTTATCCACTTTACTTTTTGAACTTACTCGAGCGGATATTTTTTTCTTAGCCGTTGTTTTTTTGACAGTAGTTTTTCTGACAACACTTTTCTTGACTACTTTTTTTTTACTTTTTTTCTTCGCCATAAGATTAATCCTTTACGTTACACAACCCTGAACAAGGATCAAACATTAAGCCTCAAAATGCAAGCGATTGTGACAAAAATCACATTTCCATTGTGTACTCAAACTATTCCAACCCAAAAATATAAAGTACACGTTTATATTACAAGAGTTAAAATTAAAATAAATTAAAGGTTATAAGTGATGTATATTATTTTTACAAAATTATTTTCTCCAGCAATATTTAAATACGTACTTGCAATACTCTTTGCTTATTTTCTATTCTGCATTAATAGCACTAATAGTTATGCTTCACCGCCCCTTGCCTCGCAGATCAAAACTTCCCAGATCAAAACCTCCCAGATCAAAACCTCCCAGATCAAAGAAAGAAACTACCCTAGTTCATTTCAATGACAACATGGTTTTGAGTTACAGGCTATTTTGAGTAGTAAATTACTAAATTTAAAACAAAAAAATACCGCTGAATAATTAATAATTATCAGCGGTAAGTCACAGACTAAAGCAATCTGCTGAGAGTTAAACCCACTTATTTCTTAGCAGGCTTACCAATTCTTGCGCCACGTTTCCAGTGCCAGCAAGCAGTTCCTTTAGTGTAAGTCTTCTTAGTGTTACATAAGATTCTCTTACCTTTTCTAACACCTTTAGAGGTCTTTTTCTTGTGATGCATAGCCTTTTTAGGATGATGCTTTTTATGCATAGGCTTATCATCCATCTGCTCAGCTTTTGCTGGTTCAGCAGACTTCTTCTTAAACATTGAACAGCCACCCATAGATAGCGCAAACGTCATGGCTATAATTAATGTTATAGTTCTTTTCATATCGATCTCTCTCCGGTTGATATAATGTATAAATTAAGTTCGTTATTGTATGCTTGTCCAATTGTTTGGTCAATCAAACCTCACTTAAATAATTTATTATTTTATGCACTAGTTAACAGAATACTAATACAGTTTAGATAGGCATTACTGTATAAAATGACAGCAAAACATCCGTTGCATTAATTTAGTGCGTAATACATTTAGTTACGAATAGCGAAATTAAGCCAAAAAAGCGATGTAACTTAAATTTATTGATACCATTTTATTTGCTAACTATGAAACATAAGTAAAGGTTAACACAGACAAAGACGACAAAGATTATAAATTTTAACTTTTGGAATATTTATACCGTTGAATCGTGACACAAAAACCAATTTGAACAAGCAAATGGATTCCCGTGTGGTAATATTGTTATATTATTAATCTATGTTTAACTCTGCGCTTAACGCTATATTTAAGGCATTTACAAAAGACAGTGGTGGCTTTCCAAAGAATGGTCACTATTTATTTACCAGTCAATTTTCTGCCTATCACGAAAGAAAAAACCATTAGGACCATCACTTGGCAAAGTCGCAAGCCAGATTGCAGTATCAGCTCCTTCAGTAATGTCTCGAGTGGCTCCTGGACCACCCATTTCTGTTTTAACCCAACCGGGGCACATACTATTTACTAACACATTACTGCCTTTAAGTTCATCCGCCAAAATACGGGTGATCACATTAATGGCTGTTTTCGATATTCGATAGCCAGGACAACATCCATTCATATCCGACAACTGCGCCATACCACTCGCCAGATTCACCACACGTCCATATCCATTTTGCTGCATCATCGGAACAAAAGCCTGACACATTCTTAAAGTACCGTAACTATTAACATTAATTCCTGCTTGAATATCATTAATGTCAGCACTTAAAATACTTGGCCATTCATTTTCAAGATCGCTACGTGGATCAGGAAAAATACCAGCGTTATTGATCAAAAGATCGCATCGTCCATGCTTTCTCTTGATATGGCTATAAAGTTTACTAACCTGCTCGTCAGCTATAACGTCCAGCACATTAAATTCAAGCGCAGTCGATGATAATTTTTCGCATGCTGCAATGCCTTTTTGCTCATCACGGGCTGTTAACACTACATAATAATCTTTGGCCAATAACTGTTGACAGATTTCATATCCAATTCCACGATTAGCACCAGTAATAATTGCGACTCGCTGTGTATTTTTCATAAGCTTCTCGTTAAAAAAACAAAAATCTAATACTTAACTGCATACTTTGTTGCACACTCAAGTCAGATTTAATTAAGCATTTAATTATATTTTATATTCGAACAAAGTATAACGTCGTATTGTTTCAGCATAATGACGGCTAATATTAGTCGACGTATTGTCATCATGCATTAACGCATGGATTGCCTTTTTATAACCTGCCTGATGCGCTCGACGCTGTACTTCGCTCACTAACACACTGCCCAAACCTTTACCTTTTCTTCCAGGTTTGACTGCTACCGTTTTAATAATTATCGTATCGATTGCTTCACCTCGCATTTGTTGTGCTATGTCAGGTAATGCAAATAGATACCCTAATAAATTATCATCATCATGCGCCAACAACACTAAATCAGGCTGAAGCAATGATTGTATTTTTTTATATTGGCTTAAAAACTGATCTTCTGTAATAGGCGTATAGAGATAATTGTGTACAAATGATTCTAACGATAACTGAAATATTTCTTTTAATTCCTGCTCGAATATTGCTACATTCAGCGTTCTGAATTTTATCCCTTGTTGATCAAAACGTAATAACGCTTTTTTGACACGCTCATCTTCCATACCAAGAGTAGAATTAATCGCAGAACTATAATTTGCTAAAGGGCTAAAGCCCGCCTGAATAAAATGCTGTGGATACTGCTTTGAATTTCGAGGTTCTAAAAAATAATCAGGATAACAACGATTATCAAAACTTCTCACTGGTGGTGATTCAGTGACAAAGCGATAAGAGCGCCAGGTATTACCATCCATAGGGCCCACCAAAACCAATGCCGATTGCAGTCGTGCAATTTTTTTTGCATACTCCAACAACTTAGTTGCAGCCTCATCATTCAGCGCTGCATAATGGCCTAGCACTAGTCCTTTTTCGGAAAGCTTTGGTATATGAGACCACCACAAAGAACAACGCGCTTGAGGAATATCGTCTTCATCCAATAGCACAATATGCATATCTACCTGGTGGGCTGTAAGACAAGCAGGGTCAAAATTTTGATAAAGGGGTTGCACTTCACCACTAGTCCACTTAAGCAAGTTAGCATCAGGCGCTACTTGAGGGAATACCTCCAAGATTTTAACCATCGTTCCTCTCATTGAATGTTAAGTATTGGTTTCGTATCCGACTCAATAAATTCTATAATATTCATTTTCGATTTTTACGTTGAGCTTTATTTTCATATAAAAATAAGCACATACAAAGCAGATGCAAGCAAAGCAATACTACCCTGTCTATACCATCGAAAAATATCGACTGGGCAGTTATCTAAATCAGGCTGCCATTTAAAAAATAACCATGTTGCACTAAATATTAAGAACAAAACGAACAGTGCATTAAATATTAGGTTGATAGTTGCCGGCTGATATACCACCAACACAGGAATTGCGATTAAACTCCATCCTTGAAGGACTGCCCAGGCAACTACTCCATGGTTCGATAATAGAGTTCTGCTACGATAGTGCTTCTCCATCAAACGTGCAATTCCTGTCATGGCTAACTGAACTGAATAGGAAAAAACGAAAGCGTAAAGATATACGTCATTGGGATATATTTTATAGACAAAAATCCAAATAAAACCTGGCGCACTAACGCTCAGCACTGAAAAAACTGAATGAATTTCATTTCCAGATTGACGTGCTCTTTTTGCCAATAGAGAATAACAAATGAGATAGCTCAAAGGAGCAAATAACCAAATGATAGGCTGCAACGACCACACCATATATATCACAAGAACAACTGCCAAAGAAGCTCCACCATCCATCGTTGTTCTTTTTTTCAATAACGGTATTATTAGCGATAAACCAGCCACTACTGCTAATTGAATTGAAAGCTGCTGCGCCCCATTATTCAGATATGCAATAGTCATAAATTCCTGAAGCAAAAAGAAACACGCAAAGGGGATAAACAGATTGTCCAAACCTCGCCAGGCGATCGCTTCAAATAACATCACTAAGATACCCAATAACAATGCTATCAATAAAGTCTCACTACGCCCCATATCGGTCAGCAACAACAACGGGATATGAACACAAAGCGTGGTCACTAACAGAAAGGCAACCGAGCCTTCAAGACTTTTTTGTCCTTCACAAGTTTGATAGCGAATATGTCCATAACGCAAACCCACAATTGCCGCCATCGCATCAGCAAAGCTTAGCACCATCACCGGAATTAAATATAGAATCAGTACCCCATTCGAAAACTGAAAAATTGTGGCCACTGCTAAAGGAAAATAAATCTCGCCCAAAGTATTACGCTCAACAGCATTTAATACATTTGACACCCCAGCTTTTAAAGCGGGTAAAGTTCTTAATAAGAATAGCAAAAGCATACTGCTTGCAGCCAACACCCATACAGGCCAGGTTTCTTGAAACAACCAAGGAAAACTTAAGGTCAACACTCCCATTAAACTGTGCATCAGCTTACGCACCGTTTCTGGGTGAGGTTTAAATTTGACTTGGTAAAAACGTAGACTGGCAAGTAATAGCAGTAAAATCACAGGCACCAAAACTAACCCAAAGACTGCTGAGTCAATTAAGGCATAATCTTTCAACGCACTTCTTCCACAACAAATGCACTATAGAAAAATGCCTTATCTTGTTTGTATAGTCTCTCGGATAACTCATCAAGGCTAGAAAGCTTATCGGCCATATTTTCTGGTCTATGGCGTGGAACCAACATATTCCAGTAAGCGAGACGCCCACCTGTTGTACTAGCAGCATGTAAACGGGTCAGCAATGCTGCATAACTTTCATCTGACATGTATTCAAATATATCACTCAAATTATATTTATGGATGACCGTACCGGGATTATTTTCAAGATACTCTTCAACCGGCATTAATGCCCATTCAAGGCGATCCAGTGAGTCACGTATATTTTCAAAATTTTCTTCACGTAAGGCGTAAGGCAAAGCGTTGCCATGCGTTCCAGTGAGAATCCATTGTAGATAGGGGTTTTGCGCAGGATTCAACTCTGTTAATGCATAACGTGTATTTTTTAATATATGGCTGGCAACACTGCCCTCTACATATTTAAAGAATTCAGGGTCACGCCCTAATCGGCCCATTACAAAGCGTGAAAAAAAAATTTTAAACAGTAAACGCCAGCGCCAATTATTCCAGTGATAGTTATAAAAATCCAAGCGTTGCTGTGAATCGCCTCCTTCCAGTAATTGAGCAATACGCTTTTTGTTATGAATTAATGGTATAATTTTTTTTGCGAACATTTGAAAATACCGTTCAAATTTACCAGCAGCTCCAATTCCTTGTCCAATGTCGTTTGTTTTCGAATCCCAAAAATGCTGACCATCACTTGATAATAGAGATCTGCATCGCTTGTATAACTCTAGCCGTTGCTTACTTGCACGCGACCCCATCAACTCAAGCAACTCTTGCCAGTTTAGTTCTTTATAAGCAGCAACACGTAGCTCTAGGCAAGCGAGCTGTGCCGGATTCATATCTAACGCAATCACGCGCTCAGGATTTTTACTAAGCATCGCCAGTGCATTATCACCTGCAGAGGCTATAGAAACACAAGTATCGCTGGCTCGAATATCAAGCGCCTCAAGAAGAATATCAGCATCTTCCCAACATTGTGCATACCGAATTTGCGAAAAGTCAGCACGATCTACTATTTCTGTTTTTGCCATTTAATTACAAACTACCTATTAATGAGCCAGTCGCTGTACTAATAAGTATTGACTGGATTTCATGTTTACTTTAAAGATCTATCACCAAGGAAGCTGTAACTCAGTATCCTACGATTAAATTATTAGTGATGATATCGTGATGTAAGCCTATATTTTTCTCACTACTCCAGTGGTTCCATTCAACTCCACTTCATCACCCGTGTTAAGCCACTTAGTAATCCCGGGTATTGATACAATAGAAGGGATCCCCATTTCACGTGAGACTATTGCCGAATGAGATAACAAACTCCCCCGTTCAACCAATATCCCACTAGCAGCTGAAAATAACATAATCCAGCCTGGATCTGTTTGTTCTGCGACAAGAATTTCCCCTGCTCGCATCTCGGCATGGCGCGGATCAGTCACTACCCTCACTTTTCCTGTTACGATTCCTGCACAACAAGCAATACCCTTACGTATATTTGGATCAGACTCATCAAGCGCATTAGTGCCATCAGTCAACACACCTGTCGTATTTGACTTAAAATCATTCCCCCAGTTCACTATTCCCCGTGTTTCAAATCGATCAGCAGGCGCTTCCATTTCTTCATATTTCGAAAACTCTTTATAACGCATCTCCACTAAAGATTGCAAACTACTCGCTGTTGCGGTTGATGAAGTTCCTTCGATATAACCTAATATTTCATGCACTTCAAGCCAGAAAATATCACGCTTATTCATCAACACGCCACTTTGCTGAAGACGTTTACCTATCTCTACAAAAATACGACGGACTCTGCCAAACAAACGAGTACGCTCAAATCGTAAATTTTCTCGATCCCTCACTCTGTGGCGTGCATTCTTCAATACCCAATCAAACATTAAGCGTTTAAAGAATTTTCCGTGAAGAAACCCTTGTACCTTTTGTTCTGCAGCGCCCCGAATGTGCTTCTCTGATTTTTTACCGGCATGGGAGACCGATAACTCTGGCTCTTCAATAAAGCGCTGTGCCAGATGTCCGATTGAACGGTAAAGCGTTAAAGGATTATCATGCAGAGTTTCACTTTCAAGCTTCAATTCGCCGAGGCAGCGATCACCAAATTTTTTCAAATAACGTTTGATTGCCTTGTGAACATTGCCATATTTTGACAAGCTTTGTTCAATTTCCTTGATTGAACGATTCGCTAACATGCCAGCTAGACCATCATGTTTCATCGCCAAAATTGCCATTTCACGCACAAGCTGCGCAGGCTCGGCACTGACCATTCCCCCTTCACCTGATATTAAATCATTATGCAAACTACTATTAACATCATCAGTGAGACCGGCCGTTTGTTTACTCAACACCCCATAAAAAATCATGGCGAAAAAATCATTAATTAATGGTGCGTCCCAACGAGTTAATAACTGTTGTTCCAATTCATGATAATAAGCCACAAGTTGATCTGCTGACATATCAGTTAATTGCTCATCTGATATATCCAATGCTTTATTCAGTCGCTTGTAAAACCTATCTTTTTTAAAATTCAGAGCAAAATGATTATACACTAAGCCTCCCGCTGTAGACGCGAGACGAAAACCATCCCCTATTCGAGACCACAGGCCTGGCCTGCTTTCGATGCCTAATATCTCTTCAGGCATTTCTTCACGAACGCCCATCATTTTTTCCATAAATCCACGATTAAGCTTATAACCGGGTAACATGGCCAAAACTCGATACCAAGATATTAAATTATAGTAAACCCTTCCTTGAATCAGCCCTAACATACGTTTAAAAGTAGTATCATTGTCATTGATTTTAGATTTTGATACACCAAGAACTTTGCAAAATTCTCTGTAGACCTCTTCATAAGCTTTGCGAGCAAAACTAAACGTTAACGGTGTTGTAATACCGCCGTAACTTTCTACAATATTACTGTTATCCCAAATATTTAACTCACCCTCTGGATCAGCTATTTCTTTTAAAGCAGTAATGGGTCGTGACTGTAACAAATACAGCTGCTTATTTTCAATCGCCCATTCTATATCTTGTGGCACACCAAAATGATCACTAGCTTGAGTGGCCAACGAAGCAACCGCTCGTTGTAATTCATCATCAAGCGTAGCAGAATTTATTTTGTCGGCCTCGACTGCTTGTGCACTCACCCCTTCATCAGTATCGGTATTTATACGATGCGCAAACTTCTTTTCGGCTAACGTGCGCTGTATGAGCTGCCCTGATTTATGTACATGATAAGTATCCGCATCCAACTCCCCTGACACCAAACCACTGCCTAAGCCCCACACAGCAGCAATCACACAACTGTCTCGTTTACCACTGACTGGATCCACAGAGAAAGCAACTCCAGAAACATCTGAATTCACCATTCGCTGAATAAGCACTGCAGGAACGTCAAGTGTAATTTCCAACCCTGCTTGCTTACGATATTCGAGCACACGCTGACTAAACCCTGACTTCCACACTTGCTTAATTTTGTCGATCACTTTACTACTTTCAACAAACAAATAACTGTCTAACTGGCCTGCAAATGAATATTGATTCCCGTCCTCATCAATTGCTGACGAACGAACTGCGACTAACATATTTTCAACGCTGGCTTCATCTGCTGTACGTAAACCATTAAGCGCATTACCCAACGCAACTATAAAATCATTACTCATATTGACAGAGTCAATAAATTCGACCATATCACTAGGGGTAGTATTATGGCCTATTTCGAATGAGGACTGCTGATAGGTAAGGCTGGACGTAAAAGCCTCTGGCGTAATTACAAACCATGATGGAACCGCGAGACCAGAGTTTGATAATTTAGCAAGAGCAGCAGCTTTCCCACCTAATTGCTGCACAGAAGATGACTTGTTTGAATCAGGTGACCAAATAAAACTTGATGGACTGGGTGATTCTGGATGAGAGCTTTCACCTTCGTCCATTACTGTATCAATCATTGAAGAATTTTCTGTTTCTGAAGATAGAATTATCTCAGATTTGTTATCTTTGCTCGGATCATTTACTATATTTTGCTCTGTGTCCATATCTGTTCCATTGTCTCATATTGTATAAACTAATAAAAATTCAGTGCTACTCTAATAGTTTTCGGTGTAATAGTTTTTGGCCAATCAAAACATCTCTTATAACAACATCATTAAATCAAAGGCTCACTTTAAATTATAATCCACGCAAAACAATCCAGGCCATAGGCAACAACCCTAAAGACAGGTACATTAATATCGTCCAAATTCCTGAAAAATTTTCTATCCCTTTTGACAAAGCAGGGCTTGGTGATCGCATAAATTTAAAGCCTAATACCATTGCAATACTAATCAAAATTATTAATAAAATTGATACAGGCCAAGCAAACCCAACATTAATCGCTGCCATCCATGCAGATATAGCGGTTAAACTAAGATTTATCAACCAGATAGCAACAGATGTATTAATACCCCACAATACGCTATAGGTTTCCACACCCTCTTCCTCTGATTCAGGAGCACGAATTTTACGCCCCACTTCTATTACCATGCCATTAAAAAAACTCAACAATAAAAACCAGAACAATCCCTTTGGAGGAAAGCCACTGACTATCATCCAGTCCCATGATGTCGCATATAAATCAATTAAGGGCATAATTAACATATGTGACCACATATAAACAAAAGGATGAGCCTTAAGCCAACGTTTTACCCCAAACTCATTACTCATTGCGAACAAGTAGAGCCAGACTAAAGCAAGTAACCATAACAATCCTGTATTCCAACTGATTGCCAATACCGCTTGAATCGAAAGAACGCAAACAGCCAGGAACGCAAGTTCACGAAATGACACTAGTCCTCGAGGAACAGCTCGATAAGGACGGTAGCGGGCATCTTCTTCTGCATCTTTAAACTCATCAGCAATACGCAACAGTAAAAAGAATATCAACGCGCTGGCAAATGCTGCTAGCAATATTGAAATTGATGGAAAATAGGCTTGCTGACGTAATAAAGCCGAATAACACACAGCCGAAAAACTAAATGCTAGAATTAAAAACCCATGCGCAAACACTGGAAAACGCTCAGATTGATAAATCCACAATCGCTTGAATATAGATTTATCATTATCAGCGAGATTATAATTAACTGAATCCAAAACCATGCTCTCTTAAATTAATGAGTAAGTTCTGCACTGACTTATTTATC
>UOFL01000017.1_pt1 | contig 42351 bp, 30 predicted proteins | sample 1990081 | NCBI WGS metagenome assembly UOFL01 (sample SAMEA4728526, study PRJEB27164) | hydrothermal vent metagenome | biome: marine basaltic hydrothermal vent biome; feature: marine hydrothermal vent; material: mineral | place: Pacific Ocean | collected 2011-06-14/2011-07-23 | depth 1741 m | reverse complement strand
CGCTGATGTAGATTTTTTATCTTTTTTGGGAAGCAATAGCTCTGACATAGACCGAGGTTTACTCAGCCAATTGCCTTGCCCATAATCGACATCTATTTGAAATAAACGATTTCTAATTTGCTCGCTTTCAACATATTCCGCAATTATTTTGACGCCAATAGAATGCCCAAAGTTATTAATCGAATACACCACTGCATTCGCAAATTGATCGTCACAAAGATCTTTAATAAATTGACCGTCAATTTTGATATAGTCTACGGAAAGATTTTTTAAATAAGCAAACGAACTCATCCCACTGCCAAAATCATCCAACGAAAAGCGAATGCCACGCTTTCTAAATTTATTGACAAACTCACGTGCCTGACCAAAATTCGAAATAGCCGCTGTCTCAGTAATCTCAAATATAATGTGCTTGCTTAAGCCTGGATACAGGTCAAGCTGTGTCGCAACGTAATCAACCGTTCCACTATCACTTAATGATTGCCCTGAAAGATTAATGGCGAATGAAAACTTTTCAGTCGGCCGAGCCTTGATAGCCTGGTTGGCCAATCGTAAGGCATTACACACAACCCATTGGTCAAGTTCATACATTTTGTCGTATCGTTCGGCTGCCATAATATACGCCATGGGCAATATTACTTTATCATCATCCCCTAGCATCCGCAGTAAAATTTCAAAATGCCGCGTACTTTTATCAATCCCATGACGAATAGGCACTATTTCCTGAACATATAATTCGAATCGGTCCTCTTCATAAGCTTGCTTGATACGCTGCAGCCATTCGATTTCTCCGCGATGCTGAATTATTGCGTTGTCATCTTCATTATAAACGTGGAAGCGATTACGCCCGAGGTCCTTTGCTAGGTAACAAGCTGAATCAGCTCGGGTCATCCATTCTGATAAACTATGCTCTTCACTGCTAATTTCTACCAGACCAAGACTAATGGCAACATCAAACACCTGCTGGTCATGTGTAAAGCGAAAATTTTTCACTGCCACATTGAACTTTTCGGCTCGTAATTTGGCGTCTTCAATATTGCAATCTTCCAACAAAACACCAAACTCATCACCCCCGAGTCGCGCAAGGCAATCACTGCCCCGAATATTATCATGCAGAACTCGGGCAATCCTTTTTAGTAACAAGTCACCAGCAATATGCCCACAGGTATCGTTGACGATTTTAAATTGATCAAGATCAATAAACATTAAGACGCTAGAGCTATCCGTTTTGCGGACTTTCTCTATTGCCACTTGTAACCTTAACTCAAATTCACGACGATTATACAAATCAGTTAGATCGTCATGAGTAGCACGGTGTTGCAACTGCCTGGCAAGCTCTCTAGATTCACCCACATCCCGGAACACAATCACATAGCCATGAATGCTTTTATCACTGTGCTCAACCGGAGAAATAGAACCTGAAATGGGGATTGGGTCACTATAGGAAACATCCAGCAATAGGTCATCAGGCATAGTTTCGGTGCCCCCAGAGTGCTGAGAGCTTTTAATTAGATCGATATCAGCATTAATATATTCAATCTCGCCTGGACTTGTGCGTGATCGTACTGCTGTTTCATTATCTGACTCAGTATCATCAAGCTTTATTCTCTTAAATTGTAACAGCTGTTTCAATGACTGATGCTTGAGACTGATTCGCCCTATCCCCAACAAAGTTTCCACCACTGGATTTATGTATTCTACGTTGCCTGAATTATCAGTGACCACCACTGCGTCATCAATAGAATCTAGAGTCACCTCCGACCGCTGTCTAATTTTACGAAGTTTGTCTCGTGCGATTAGTCTAGAAGCTCGACTGCTATAACGAAGCTCCATAATATAAAGAATAAATACAGCGAGACCAATAAACACCATTAATACAGCAACCATTAAATCTCGACTCGCCAGAGCCATTCGACCAGACCGTTTTAAATGCAACAAAAATGGCTGAGATTTGACTAAGAAACGGGTCTTATAATTTAACTCTGGTATTAATTTACTTCCCCAACCCACCAGGCGTTTACGCGTATCACGATTGACACTATGAAACTTAATTGCTTGCTCGCGAATCGTCAATTGCATGCTTAAACTGGCTGTACCACTGGAGTGTAGGGGGCTAATCAATTGTTTTATATTGACGATGACCACACCATATTCTTTTTCAGTTCTGTTGGCTGTTTTAACGTCATAAGCTCGAACAACAGCATAAAATCGATCCTTTCCAATAGTAAATATTTTACTGACTACCGATAAGGAGGATAATTTTGCTTGTTGATAATGCTGTGCAAATTTAAAGAGTAAGGTCTTCGTCAACACTTTGGAGTGCGAGCCTGCATGATAAGCTTTTAATGTGAACTGTTTATGGGGGGCCGTCTTTAATCTGCTAGCACTGACTGAATACACTAGTGCGATGTGAGGATAGTATTGTAATATACTTTGAATATAGGTTTCAATTTTTTCCCGATCTTGCATGTCCCCCAATTCACGAAAGGCCGCAAAACTGTTAAGCACCACTTCATTATCTTTTAAACGGCGAGATATCCCATCCACCACTTTAACGACCTGATTCGCAAACTCAGCTTGTCCATTTTTATAGTCGACAAACAGTAACGCAGATTCGATGGCTAGTAACACCACCGCAATCGATGCGATAAGCCCCCAAAATACAGGCCGAGGGATACTTTTAAATAAATGGACGTTCATTGCTTAACCTGAAAAAAAGTTTGTATAGCACGACTAAGCGCCTTGCAGACTTGAGTTTAGCGATTAGGCTAATGTTAAGCTTAGCCTTACGTATTAGAGAAGCTTTACTGCACTGACTTCGATGGTTCATTTGCTAAATCACTGACTCACTTTACTATTTTAAACTAATCACCACTGATTTAATAACGATTTTTCCTGGCCTATTTGATGAAAGATAATATCCTGATTTTAAATAAGGAAACCTGTTAAGTTGGCCAGTAAAAATAACGCGAACCCGCAAAGTAATTGATACCAGTGCTACATATATTAAAAACCTAATCACATCATTACAATAAATTAATAAGCACTGTATTAATTCAGGTTACGATTGAATCAATAATGCATTTGGCTATCAAATCTTGTTATGTCCGCGCTTTAAAAATTTAAGGCCATTGCTACCGACTTAACATTTCAGCTTGCTTCTCAAATAACTCAGGCAAGTAGATCTTGCAAACCTTGCTCATCAATAACGCTAACACCCAATTTTTCTGCTTTCGTTAGTTTCGAACCTGCTTTTTCGCCTGCTAATAAATAATTCGTTTTCGATGAAACACTTGTACTCACCTTACCAGCATTTCGTTCAATCAACTCCTTTGCCTCATCTCGCTTCATAGTTGCCAAGGTACCAGTAATGACAAATATTTTTCCATTTAAGATTTTGGACGAGACCTCGGTATCTTCAGTAGTCCAAGTAACTCCTGCATCTAGTAATCGCTGCACAAGATCAATATTATGCTGTTGAGAGAAAAAGTCGACGATATGCTTTGCCATCACCGGTCCAATATCGTTAATCGGAGTCAAATCATCCAGGGTCGCTTTTTCCAAGTCAGCCAGCGTAGCAAAAGACTCTGACAATAATTTTGCGGTTGAAACGCCTACTTCACGAATACCTAAGGAATATAGAAAACGATTAAAAGTAGTGTTTTTGCTTTTGTTAATTTCTGACAAGAGATTGGTCGCCGATTTTTCTCCCATCCGTTCCAAACCCTCTACCGCTTGCTGGTCAAGACTAAACAAATCGGCATAATCCTTAATCAAATCTGTACGTACTAATTGGTCGACAATCTTATCCCCTAAGCCCTCGATATTCATTGCACGTCGCGAGGCAAAGTGCTTAATAACCCCACGTCGTTGTGCGGGACATAAAGAGCCCCCGCTACAGCGCATGACCGCTTCCCCTTCCACTTGAGTCACTACCGAATCACACTCTGGACAATGGGAAGGGAACACAAATTTTGATGCGTTTTTATCTCTCTTATCCATCACGACACTGACAATTTGTGGAATAACATCACCAGCGCGTCGCACTACCAAAGTGTCTCCCTTACGAATATCCTTGCGCTCAATTTCATCTGAATTGTGCAATGTAATATTCGAGACGGTTACTCCACCCACGAATACTGGCTCTACTCGAGCAACAGGAGTAATGGCGCCGGTACGCCCCACCTGAACTTCGATATCCAGCAGTACTGTTGTTTCTTCCTGCGCTGGAAATTTCCAGGCAATGGCCCACCGAGGCGCTCTGGAAACAAATCCCATAATTTCCTGAAACTCAATGGAATTGACTTTATAAACGATGCCATCAATTTCATAGGGCAAATGCTGGCGTTTACTTCCCAGCTTTTCATAATAGTCAATACAAGCGGCTACGCCTTTCACAATTTTAAATTCACGTGACACAGGAACACCCAATGCCTTAACCAAAGCAATCATTTCACCATAGCTTGCAGGGAGATCGACTCCTTCAACATAACCGATCCCATACGCGATAAATTCTAAAGGCCGTTGAGCAGTCAAGCGAGGATCCAGCTGACGTAATGATCCTGCCGCCGCATTTCTTGGATTCACAAATGTTTTTTCACCATTCTCTAGTGCCTGTTTATTATAATCATTAAAGCCCTGCAATGGCATTATCACTTCCCCTCTGACCTCAAACACAGCAGGAATATTTTGGCCACTCAACTTTAAAGGCACCGAAGGAATAGTGCGAACATTGTGCGTAATATCTTCTCCTGTATTGCCATCCCCACGTGTCGCTCCTTGTACCAAAACACCATTCTCGTAACGTAGGCTCACTGCTAGGCCATCCAGCTTAGGTTCCGCTGCATACTCCACAACCTTTGAACCAGTCTTGTCCATCACCTTCTTTTCAAACCCAGTCATTTCTTTAGCATTAAATGCATTATCTAATGAAAGCATCGGCATCTGATGTTGTACTTGTCCAAATTCAGACACAGGTGCCGCGCCGACTCTCTGTGTTGGAGAATCAGGAGTAATCAAATCAGGAGCCTCCACTTCTAACTGCTGTAAGTCGCGCATTAAACGATCGTACTCTGCATCAGACACAGTCGGATCATCCATCACATAATAACGGTGATTATGTGCCAGTAACTGTTCACGTAATTGATTTATCTCTTGTTCAATACTCATACTCAATTGCATCCCTATTTAATGAAGAAAGTACTGCTCACAATATTTTCAAAACTGTTAAAAGGTTTAGTGACTGACATCGACTCGCTGCAAGCAAAAAGACCCCATTAAGAATATCATAAGGAATTTTTTAACCTTCTCTTGTGTTCCTACTTAGATTTTTTGTAATTCACTATTTTTGTAATTCACTACAGGTATAGCTTATTCTGATTCTTTATATTATATAGGGTTTGAGGACTGGCGTAAGCAATCGTGTGGCAGGAATTAACAATACAATGTTTTATACTATTGGGTCTATTACTGTTCTATTACTGTTCTATTACTGTTCTATTACTGTTCTATTGCTTGGCTAATTTATTGACACGATAGTCAATTATTATCGCTCCACAATGATTCTGTATATTTTATACACTTCTGACAACTTATGAGGGGATGTCGCAGTAGATAATCAACATCAGCGCTGGACTACCACTTGCTTAGTCACTGGCTTTTGAAAACGATAATTTTCAATAAATAAAACTTTACAAACTGCCTGTGATGTTACGAACAACACCAGAGGTATTCAACAAGACTATTGACAGTTTTTAACATCGTTTTCCTGAACCTGACGCCGAAGATGACTAATCATCAGATCGGTTATTGGACAATACCCTACATCATAGAGCGCTCCCCCGAGTTCAGACTCAATCCGTTTTGCTAAACGTAACATGCTATCGAGAGTATTAAGACGGCCGACAATTTTTTTGCCCTGCAATAATTTAAAACAAAGTGTATGGATGCCTTCGCTAGAATCATCACTTTGACTAATCGGATAATTAATATCTATCGAACTAAGACGAAAAACATAGTCTTTTGCAAACCCCGTATCCTGCGCCATACTAAGAATCCCCCCATCATCAAACTCTAATCCATGCTCGATAGCCAAGCTAATTAATTCTTTTGATTGATAGGGTTGATCGTTATTAATAAGATAAAATGATACCAACTCTGCTTCCGGATTATCACGATCAAAACCAGAAACCCTCTTTCTAGTGGAAGGCCCAGATTCTTTAGATATCTTGTTTAAGGGTTTCGGAGAGACTTTCGCCTCGTCAGCAGAGGGACTCGAGTTAGAGTTAATAGATTCCTGTGTGTCGTGCACTGCATCAGCATCATTCTGACTACTGAGTTCAGGCAATGTATTGCTTGAATTTTCACTCTCTTTTTCTTCCCCTAGCTGAATACTGCCTGCCTCTTCTGATTCACTAACATTTTCAGATTTAGTTGTAGAAGCGAGTGTTTGTGGATCTTTTTCCTGACTGGCCTCTACACTAGTCGTCGGCACTGATGGCTGCTGATCTTCAGAAAAAGACGATGTAGACACAGAGTCCATTGTTGGTTTCTTTACGTGAGACTGTTGAGTAGAGTTTGATTTTCGAAACCGACTTGGATCAATTCGAACCACAGTATTGTCTTTTATAGTGGGTGCGGGTTTTTCGTCAGACTCCAAATCATTACTTGAAAACCCTTTTTCATTTTTCTGCTCGGTTTCCGCATCCTTAGAATCTGACTTATTGGTAGTCGTTTGCATCTCTTGCGATGAAGATGAAGCAACTGACTCGCTATCGTTATCTGAAGACGCATAGAATACTGATTGTCCCCCCACTGCAGTGGATTTGCCTTTAGCAATGTCGCCATGCAATAAGGCACTCGCCTGCTGCTGTTCTTCTTCAGCTGAAGACACTGAAGCCTGCTCATTTTTTTGCTGCTGTTCTTCTTCAGCTGAAGACACTGAAACCTGCTCATGTTTTTTCTGTATTGATGAATCTGGTACAGTCGAGTGTGGTTCATACTCTGTTTCTTTCTCTTTCTGCACGTCTTTTACTTGCTGTTTTGACGCTTCTTGCGCTTGGATTGTCTGCTGATGACTGCGCTGTACAGAAGAATCTGTTACAGATGATTCTGGCTCGTTCTCTACTTCTTTCTCTGGCTGTGTTTTATTCTGTTGAGGCACTGCTTCCGAAGTTTCCTCAGATTCTGACGAGAGTGCTTTGCTTGATAATGAGTTCTCATCTACCATGAGATCTTTATCTACCATAAGATCATTAGTCAATTCAGACTCATCAGAGTGCTGGAGTTCATTGCCAATTATCTTTTCAGTCTCCAAGATTGTCTCTTTTGCTGCTTCTACTTGTCGCTCATTGGAAAAAACATTATCTTCTTGCAGCCCTAAATCACGTTTAGTAGTTCGAGGCAACTTATCAAACACATTACGATTCTCTGGTACGCTCTCTTCATCTGAACGCTCTATATTAGTGACCGCGGCAACCGCTTGTCTGATTTTTTCGCTATAGTTCTCAGGCATCCCAGTAGGCATTCGAGCCTTTAATTCTTTCTGGTTTCGGTCTGCACTCTCTTCTTGAGTGTGACTTTGCTCTTGCCCCTTACCCTGTTCTAGCTCGTTTTGTCTATTGTGAGTGCCTGAAGGCTGCTCGGAATCAATAGTGACAGAATCCAGGTTATCTTGTGGTAAGCTAGGTACAATGCTTGGGTTTCGTGCATCATTTTGAAATAAGCCGATAGTGTCGGTATGTCGGGTAGACGTTTGTTTTTTCGTTTGAGTACTTTTGGAGGTCTCTTCTTTATTAGATGACTGTAACCAAGCAGGAACGTTAGTAAAAGAATCGACTTCAGGTTTTGCTTCTTGTTTATTCGTTTTTTCGGCTATTTTTGTTGCTTTACTCGCTTGAGCGGGCGTGACCGTAGATTCTGAAGTAGCACTAAAGCTTGGAATTTCGGAATCCTCAAACGTATTGGATTCCGCATAAGTTTCCTGCATTACCGCCACTTCATCATGACGTGCTGGGTTATCAGCAACCTCTGCATAAAATTCATCGACTTTGTCAAACACCCCTTCAGTCATTGGGCTTGATTGGATCTCACGTGAAATCTCTTCTCGCTGACTTGCATCCAAATCCAGAGACAAAGCTTCCGCAGACAAATAGGGCTCTGTTGGCTGACTATTTTGACTGGGCTTTTCTCGCTTACGATAATTACGCTTATCGGCACGGCCAAACCAATACAGTAATACCACTAGAAAAATTCCAATTCCAGCGAGCACCCAGCGTAGCATATCAATATTATTCATATTGCCCTTCCACCTTCACTATTAAACTCCTGCGAGCCTAACAGCTTCATCAACGTCAACTGCGACCATGCGCGATACACCAGCTTCTTGCATCGTGACACCTGATAACTGATTTGCAATCGCCATAGTCAACTTGTTATGAGTAATAAATATAAATTGCACTTGTTCAGACATTTCTTTCACTAGTGAACAAAAACGAGCAACGTTTGCATCATCCAATGGAGCATCTACTTCGTCCAACATACAGAACGGCGAGGGATTCAACTGAAAAATTGAAAAAACTAACGCCACCGCTGTTAATGCTTTTTCACCCCCTGACAATAAATGTATCGTACTATTGCGTTTTCCTGGGGGTCTAGCCATTATCGCCACACCAGCCGTTAACAAATCATCGCCTATTAATTCGAGTGATGCATGACCACCGCCAAAAACACGCGGAAATAGATCTTGCAAGCCTGAATTTACTTTTTCAAACGTTTCCTTAAAACGACTCTTAGTTTCTTTATCAATTTTACGAATCGCCGCTTCCAATGTTTCCAGCGCTTCATTGATATCATTCAATTGCGTATCAAGATATTCTTTACGTTCAAGCTGTTCGGTATATTCGTCTATTGCCGCCAAGTTAATTGCGCCAAGGCGCTGAATACGAACTTCAACCTGCTTTACCTTGCCATCCCACTCTTTAGTAGAGGCTAACTCAGGCAACAATTCTAATAAAGGCAGCATTTCAAACCCTGTTTCTTCGAATTGCTCATTCACTGTTTGACGTCGTACCTTAACTGTTTGCCATGTCATTTTAAAGGCATCAAGCTTTGTACGAACTTGATCAATTTTCTTCTCGGTTGCATTACGGTCTATCTCATGTTGCCGCATCGCATTATCGATTTCATCAAGCTGTTGCCTTGATTCGTTAAGCTCTGCTTCTACTTTAACTCTTTCATCCAAATGTTCTTGTAACTGTTGCTCCATTTCGGTAATAGGTTCTTCGCTTTCCTGTAATCCTGCTTGCAACTCTTGTTTACGAGTTCCCAAACCATCAATTTGTATTTGCATGCGCTGTAAATTACTACTAATAGACTGTAATTGATTACGAAAGCCTTCAAATTCCAGTTCGATCTTATGGGCGACATCACTATCAGCACTTGATTGATGACGTGATTCTTCAAGTTCTTGTCTAAACTGTTCACGGCCCTCTTCTAATGTATCACGTTGGGCATTTAAGCCTATCACGTCTTCTTCTGCTTGGCTTAACAACGTATTTGACGCAGACAGTTGCTCACTATTTTGTACAATTAACTCGGTTGATTCAGTCAACTCACTTTGCACCTCTGCAATGCGACGCTCAAGATGAATCACTCTTTCTTGTTGCGTTTTTAATTCCGCAGACACTTCAGCATAACGCTGATGACTTTTATTAAAATCTGCCTGTAACTCTGATTGCTCTATTTCTAAATCAGTTAAATATTCTTGATGCTGTTCGAGCTTTTGCTTATATTCCAGCCCTTCTTGCTCTAACACGCCTAATTCAATCTCTAGTTTTTCAATTTGTTGTTTGCGCTCAATTAAACTAATTTCATTTTCGGCCTTATGCACCACACGCAACCAATGGCGTGACATCCAAATCCCCTCTTTAGTAATGATGGACTGCTGTTCCGATAAATTAGCACGCATTGCAATGGCCTGTTCCAGAGAATCAGCGACCAAAATTCCTGCTAATAAACCATCAAGGTTCAAGCCACTTACTTTTGCAGATAAAGTCCCTGGCTCATTTCGCTCTAACGCTGTATTATTTTCAAACAAAGAAATAGAACTTTTTTCCAATGAATGTAATAAACCCGTCACTGCCTCAATTCGATCTACACAGACAGAATCAATATTGGCTCCCAGTACGGTCTCTACTGCAAGCTCCCACCCTGACTGCACATTAATTTCATCAATTAATAAAGGGGCATCACTCAATTGACACTGTTCAATCCAGACCTTCGCTTGCTCGTCTTCTGCCCCTAATGCAGCCTGCTGTAGTGCTTGCAAGGAGATTAACTTTGCACGCTGCTCCTGAAAACTATCACGGGCAACATTTAAATCTAATTCCACTTCTTTGATCGCGTTTTTTCGATCAACAATCTGTCCTGTCGTAGAGTCGATTTGTTGCTCAAGGTCTAGTTTTTGACACTCAAGCTGTTCCACTTCTTCCTGTAACTGATCTGGACGTTGTTCTTGTAAACGCTCGCTCAATTGCCCCGATTCTTGCTCTAGTTTCTGCAATCGTTGTTGTTGTTGACTAGTTTGTCGTTCAAGTTGTTCAATCCTGATTCTTTCGACTTGTACAGTCTTGGATGGTTCCGCTGCTTTTCGATTAAATTCATCCCACTCCTGTTGCCAATGATGCATTTTTTGTTCCGCGTCAATCAGCAAAGATTTAGAGGTTTCAGCTTGCTCTGCCGCTGCTTGCAATGCGGGTTCTGATTCATCCACTGAACTGCTTAACTCAGTATTTTTCTGTTCATCCTGATCGATATGTTGTTGAATCTCATCAAAGTGTTGTTGCAATTCTGATAAATCATCTTCCTGTTTTTTACGCATCTCACGAGCATGGGTAATCGCTTGTTCTTTGCGGGCTATTTCACCACCAATACCATAATATTTTCCCTGAATTTCATTAAACTGTTCATTCGCTTCGTGCTGCGCTACTCGATCCTTTTCAAGCGCCGCTTCAATTGATCGTTGTACTGCAATTTCTTCCTGGAGACGATTTTCTTTTTGATTGACTCGAGATTGCTCGTCAGTAATTTCACGATCAAGGTCACGCAATCTCAGCACTAAGGCCTCGGCTTTTAATTGCCGCTCTTCCTGTTTAAATTCGGTAAATTTTTCTGCGGTTTTGGCTTGACGCTGTAATCGATTTAACTGCTTTTCGACTTCATCACGTAAATCATTGAGACGATCAAGATTTTCTCGGGTATGTTTAATGCGATTTTCTGTTTCACGTCGACGCTCTTTGTACTTAGAAATACCTGCAGCTTCTTCAAGGTAGACTCTTAGCTCTTCAGGTTTGGCTTCAATCAAGCGGGAAATCATACCCTGCTCAATAATAGAATAACTTCTAGGCCCCAAACCAGTTCCTAAAAATACATCTGTAATATCACGTTTACGACACTTGGTACCATTGAGATAATAGCCAGAGGAACCGTCACGGGATACCATGCGCTTTACGGCTATTTCATTAAAATTATTATATTGGCCACCCACGGTGCCATCAGAGTTATCAAATACCAACTCAATAAAAGCTTGCCCCACTGGCTTACGTGCGTTCGATCCATTAAAAATAACATCTGTCATGGATTCACCCCGTAAATGCTTGGCTGAACTTTCGCCCATAACCCAGCGCACGGCATCAATAATATTAGACTTACCGCATCCATTAGGTCCTACAATACCAATCAAATTGCTTGGTAAATTGACCGTAGTCGGATCGACAAATGACTTAAATCCGGCTAATTTTATTTTGGTCAGTTTCATTCGTTTTTTCTATTCCCATTCGTTGGCGTGACTATGTAATATAACTTGTTTTGTGTTTTAGTATTTTCTATCCATTAACGTCAGTGCTGGCCACTTTTTGTTATCTTTTTATAATGTCTCTATTTAACCGACAGCCTATCGTGTTGAATTTGTTTACGCTATTTATAAGTCATTACTTTCATCCTGGTAAATACTATATTATATATGACTTTTACTCACACCACTGATTACTGATAAACTTATGCAATCGATTGACTATAAAACGAACAAACCAATGACTACAAAACCTGAAAAAGATCTTGAAACATTTGAAAACCCTAATACCGAACGTGATTATACCATTCACATCAGTATTCCTGAATTCACCTGCCTCTGCCCAAAAACAGGACAACCAGATTTTGCGACCATCACACTTGATTACGTCCCAGATAAAACCTGTGTTGAACTCAAATCTTTAAAGTTATATATTTGGTCATTCAGGGATGAAGGGGCTTTTCATGAAGCAGTGACAAACCAAATGCGTGATGACATTGTTGCCGCCACCGATCCTCGCTACTTACGATTAACCGCTGAATTTAATGTTCGCGGCGGAATTTATACTACCGTCGTAGCTGACTACCAACAAGAACAATGGCAATCTAAACCCCCCGTACATTTGCCTTAAGATCGTATTCCTAAAAACATACTCAGAGAAATAGTTTTTAAAAATATTTTTTTTAAGCTGCTAGCCAGTCAACACAATAATATTGATATATTACAACATTAACGATAAGACATACTCTATAAAATAATTTCTTATTAATTATTGGCAATAATATTGTGTACTGTTTATTTGACTAGCTCAATCCTGTTCGCTACAACCCTGCTTAGCAGACATATTTTTATTTTGTAATATTACTATAACACGGTACGAAGCCTGAAAAAACCAAATATTCAGCCTCGCAGCTCATTTAAGATATTGATTTATCTAGCATAACACGACATAGGGCACAAGCCGGCACAAACCGCTTACCACTTTGGTCATTTAATTACTCAAAAATAACAGGGCTCTACTTTGTGAATAAACCCTCATATTGAAAAAAGAACTTTCACTGAAAGGTCTACCTCTTATTTTATACCAAGCAAAAAAAAGCCGGGCAAGCCCGGCTTTTTTACTAGATAAAATACTATCTAATTCGATCACTAATCCTTATTACAATATTTTTAAAATACTAAGAATACCGACTACAATCCCTGCAATTCCTAATGGAATTTGAAACGTGGCTAACTTAGAGCGAATTGCTTCGCCTTTCGCCATTGCTTCTTCATTTTTGCTCAACATGTACTTTGAAATTAATCCAAAACCCATCAGTAAACCAAGAGCAGCCATTAACAAAGTAATTGCTATATATACGATTGAGAAGTGTCCAGAAATCAGACTAATAACTGTATAATAGATACCTAATACAAAACCTACAAGTCCTAACCATCCTTGAATAGGCACAATCTTATCAATTAAGTCTTTTGCTTCAGGCTTCATCTTTACAATCATTGAAGATGCTGCTAAAACTCCTAACAAGATTAAAATAATATTTTCAATCACAGTTCTTACCTCCGGTAGTTATACGTTTTTTGATCAGAAAAATCTGACTCTCACGCGATTTTTAACCCAAAAATTTAAGCCAGTAAATTTAACTCATTAATTTAACGTTGATTATTATTACTTCGGGTTAATTAGTTTTCTATTATGCGTCTAAAAGAGATTCTATACCAGTAGAAAAGTCTTAACATTTTCACTATTTCCACATAAAAGATGGATTTTTCAATGAGATACAGTTCTCTCAAGCACTTAAATCAAACCACTCATTAAAGTACACTTAAATAAATAGTTGTACCCTTAATAATACTAAGCGTATTTTTAATAGACTAATTTACAGTAACTGAATATCATTCACCAAGAAAACTACCCCATATCAATCACACTATAAAAACAAACCTAGCTTATTGAAGGCACACTTGAACCCAACTCATAATACTCATTATTACGCTGGCATCGATATTGGGACAACTGGATGCCGAATAGCGGTAATTAGCTTAAAAGCTCAAAGCCTCTCAGACAATACTTCCCAATTTTTATCTTATAGTGAAGATTCGGTAGAGCTTATTTATGAAGACCGTATAGAGTGGCCTGAACCTACTAGACAAATGCTAAACGGCGCATCAAGCTGCACTCAAGAACCCACTATATGGTGGAATTCCGTCAATGAACTACTGTTAGCACTCAGTCGTTATCCTTCCATATCCTCAAATATTCAAGCTTTGACTATTGATGGAACTTCAACCACTGTGTTGCCAATTGATCAGAAGGGCACCCCTATAGACCTTGCATTAATGTATTCAGACAATAGCTGCCTCTCTCAAGCAAAGCTTATTCAACAGTATGCACCGAACAACAGTCCCGCACAGGGAGCAGGATCAAGCTTGGCAAAATGGTTGTATTTTTATCAAAATAATGTGCGCACACAAACACTGAACCATAACAAACATAAAATACTCCATCAAACAGACTGGATCATTGGCCAACTCTGTGGACACTATCACTACAGTGACGAACATAACTGCCTCAAACTTGGATATGATAATATTCAACAAATTTGGCCAGACTGGTTAACGGCTCTTTTAAACGATACCACCTCAAGCTCATCGACAACAAACATCCCTACAACTCCCCCATCAGCTACAACAACCACGTCAACGATACCAACAACAGCAGCTTCTGGTAAGACCTCTCATTTTTTGCTTCCACAACTAAAACAATCTGGCGCTTATATTGCTACGATCAGTAAAGCTCTATGTAAACGTTATCAGTTCAATGCCAAACTCAAAATTTTGGCGGGTACTACTGACTCTACCGCATCATTTATCGCCAGTGGCGCTAACAATGTTGGGGATGCTGTCACTTCGCTTGGGTCAACATTAGTCCTCAAAGTGCTATCCTCACAAGCGGTATTTAGCAGTCAGCACGGAATATACAGCCACCGCCTAGGACCAATGTGGTTAGTAGGAGGAGCCTCTAATTCAGGCGGAGCTGCCCTTAAGAAATTTTTTACAACAGAACAAATACATAAAATATCTTCTCAAATAGATTTAACTCAGCCTACTCACTTACACTATTATCCATTACCAGCAGTGGGCGAACGATTTCCAATCGCCGATAGACAAAAACAATCAAACACCAGTCCTCGCCCGCATAATGACAACGATTTTTTACACGCATTATTACAAGGAATCGCTACGATTGAAAAGCAGGGTTACGATAAATTACAAGCACTTGGCGGGCCATCGATTAATAGAATTATAACCACTGGTGGTGGCGCGCAAAATGAGACTTGGCTTGCCATTCGAAAAAATGAACTTAAATTACCTATCGTTACTGCCCAACATCAACAAGCTGCTTATGGTTCTGCACTAATAGCATTAAACGCATCCGTCAGACTTAGTGAATAATAAATCACTATTGAGAAGCAAGAGAGGACTGAAATTCAAAAAAATAATAACGTAAACACACAAAAATATTGAAAGCAAATATTACGCTAAGATCTATCCAGCACTTAAAATCTACCAACCACTCAAATACCTACAAGAACATGAACATGAACATGAGCTTGAGCTAAATTTTTAACATTGAACAATATTCGGAATAGAAAATAACATGCCTACTACACTAAAACCCTCACGCTTGGGCTTTAATTTTTTTGGTCAGTTCCTGCACTGAGTAATCATCATGCGCCAAAATATATTCTAGATTAATTAAATGTAACGGCCCATATCGACTATCACATACCCCATGAATACATTCAGGTGTTACCTCAAGTTTGCACTTCACTTCAGATTGCAAGTCCTCTAATTCAATCTGTTTCCATTCATATATCATCGACAAGCAAGCCTACAGTTTGATTGGAGTCATAAATCAATACAATACAATACATTGCGTGTCGACATTATCAGTCTCTCTAGTAAGCTCAAATTTATAGGCCAAATCTAATACTGGATAAGCCGCCCCCCGAATATCCAGTAAACCAATCAACTCTTCGCTAGTATTGGGAATATCTACAATAGATTTGTATTGAGTCACTTCCTTGACTTGAGAATTGCGAATAGCAATTACACAATCTGCCACTTGCATCAATAAATAAGAGCCTACTAAGTGCTGCTTAGAGCTATCAAGCTTCACCACGTTTTTCAAATGACTGTCTTTATCTCGCCCCATACTAAAGAGTCTTTCAACACTATGACTCCATTTCTGTAGCTGAATGACTTCAGAATCATCAAGAAATACCATAGGATCGATCACTTCAATACTCTCTCCGTTATCCTCCATCAAACCTAGGCAACGTATTTTACCTCGCGAAAACTGTTCACAAAACGCATTACTTTTTAAAGTTGATACTTCCACATTATAGGCAGTTCCTATTTTATCGACTAAGAGCCCTACTAGGGTATCTTTAAATTGTACTACTATGAGGCCTTCCTGCTGCTCGTATTTTTGTATATCCACTAAGCCAGCATTGCTACCCTCTGAGTCCCGCCTTAGATCTGTTAGGTCAGGTTGGATTGTGGATTCACCAACAACATCAACATCAACTTGATTGTCATCCTGGCTGACTAATTGACTAATTTCCATTATTCCAACAGGACGGCCATCGATTTTACGTATGTCATGCAGAAAATCAGGATGCTCTCCATCAATTTTTTCGGCACTATTATCTAAAATCTGTTTAATCGTTGTCACAGGTATTGCAAATTTATAGCAACCCACCCACACAGTAATTAATTTTTGTATCACAATATTTTTCTTATTCGACTTTGATACTTTGTCATTAGATATATCTAAAATCGAATCAAATGAATGGGATTTTTCATCATTATTGTTTGTTTCACAACAATTTTGTAACAACTTTTCCATGTTCAGCAGTAAGCAATTACCATTTTTAATTCTACCCAAGCCTAATAAATGGGGCGCTTGTTCATGACCTGCTACTGTTGGTGTAGTATTAATATTATCATCAGAAATTTTAACGACTTCGCGTAATGAATCAATCATCAGACAGACAGACACTTGTTTACTGCCTGAAGTGACCAAGGCAACAATATAACAACTTTTACTAGTTCTAGTAATTGTTTTCGTGTTACCCAAGAGGATACTCATATCAATTACTGCAATCTTTTCTCCTCGTATAGAGGTAATTCCTAATATAAAAGAAGGTAGTTTTGACAGCTTTTGAATCGGTTCATAACGCACTATTTCACGAATATCAATCGCTTGAATACCATAGTCAACATTGCCCACCTCAAATATTAAAAACTTGGAGTCAGCCTTTTTTTCCTTGGTTTTCATACTAGGTTAGAACTCCTTCCAATCTGACCCACTCACTTTTTTATGGTCATCAGTGGTAAGCTTATTATCACTACCCGCTGCTGACTGTGACGTCTTATCTTTTTTAGGTGATGAGACTGAATCAGTATGAAAACTAATTTGCTCCAGAATAGTGACATTACTTTGCGCTGCCCGATCAATCTCCGCCACGGTTGATGTGATTTGATTAATACCTGAATTTTGCTGAACTGTTGATGCACTAATTTCAGCAATAGTCTCATCCATTTTTTGAACTGCTTGAACTGCTTGAACTGCTTGAACTGCTTGAACAATACTGGACAAAGATTCTCGAGAGGACTTGACCATCAAAGCCCCTTCTTTTACTTTATCTAAACTATCGTCAATCAATGACTTAATCTCTTTAACAGAATCCGAGCTTTTTTGTGCTAATTTCTGCACCTCAGTAGCAACCACCGCAAAACCACGCCCTTGTTCTCCGGCTCGTTCCGCCTCGATCGTGGCGTTAAGTGCAAGCAAATTGGTTTGGAAGGCTATATCGTTAATCACACTAATAATGTCTGCCACTTTTGACGAGCTTCTATTTAATTCAATCATCGACTTTTCTGATTTTTCGGCAATGACGGATCCTTCTTCAGCCGATTCTAGGAATTTATTACGGTAAATTTTTCTATCTACTAAGTGTTTCTTTAAACTTAACAATACGATGTTTGCCTTGCTCGGCAACATAGACTATACCGTAAGGAGCAAAAGCAATTCCTTGTGGCTTGTGTAAACCCTTCCCAATAACATACAGTTTATTTTGATAATACCGCATCAAACGTCCTGGCATAGCATCTTCCGTAATCCACACAGACCCATCAACATGACATTCAATTTGATCAGGCTCGCGCAAACCCGTAATGACAGTTTCAAGTTTGCCCTTAAACCACCTGACAATGCGATTACGCCCTGTCTCAGCAATATAAATAGACCCGTCAACTGCCACACACAATCCCTCGGGTCGATACAAATTGGCTATCAAAACCTGGGCTTTATTGTTTTTATCAATCCAATAAACATTTCCGTGTACCAAGTCTTCACTGACAATAATTTTTCCGTCAGGTAACTGGTCAATCCCTTCAGGATTTCTGATTTTGAGTATCTCTTCACGTTGTTTCGTTTGTACGTTATATCGAATCACTGAACCCTTGATCATTTCTTGTGTAATATAGAGATGATAACCCGCGACCTTTCCTTTTGGCGTATAGTCTTTTACAACCAGCAGTCCATCGGGACGATCAAGCTTATCCACGACAATCGTTACTTTCCCTTTAGGATAAACAGCCATCACTCGACCAACCTTCTTAAGTTCCAGTGTTGCCAGTATTACACCATTACTCAAATAGGCAATATTATCGACATACGGCAACCCTTGGTCTGCATAAACTTCTATAGTCCATTGTTTACTTTGATCTATTGTAGAGGTCACTGCCACGTTACTAAAAATATTGAAAAATAGAGTAGCGAGAATCACACTCACTGATAGTTGCATCATAAATAGTTTCACTTTCATAAAATTAATCAACCATTCGCTGAAAAATACAGTTGCATTCGTTGAATCGCTTGCTGCAACTGGGCAAGATTGCGTGTATAGGCAAACCTCACATGAGTATTACTTTTATGATGTCCAAAATCGATTCCTGGTGTCACTGCTACGCCTGCCTTATACAAAAGTTCGTTGCTCAAATGGAAACTGTCCTCTGTTAAATTAGAACACTCTGCATAGAGATAAAACGCCCCTTGCGGTTTCTTGTTTATAATAAATCCAAGCGATTCTAACGCTGGGTATAAATAATCTCGTCGTTGTCTAAATTCTTCACGGCGAATTTCTAACTGCTGAATAACCTTTTCATCAAATGCATGTAAAGCGGCATGTTGTGCTATTGAGGGAGCCGCTAAAAATATATTCTGGGCGATTTTATCAAGAGACTTTACAGCCGACTCAGGAGCAATAATCCACCCTAAACGCCACCCTGTCATACAAAAATATTTTGAAAAACTGTTAATAACAAAACAGTGTTTACTAATATTTGCCGAAGTCTGCACAAGATTATCATCTTCATAACTCAAACCCAAATAAATTTCATCGATTATTAAAGCAATATTTTTTAATTCACAAAAATTAATAAGCTCAGCGAGTAAATCCGAAGGGATCACACTGCCTGTTGGGTTAGCAGGACTTGCGATTAATATTGCTTTTACATTATCATCCCAAGCATCATTAAAGTCTTCGACGGATGGTAAAAAATCAGTATCCGCATCCAACGGTACTAACACTGGGGAAGCCCCCAACAGGGTCACAATATTTTTATTACAGGGATATCCAGGGTCAGTCATAAGAACTTTATCACCTGAATCAAGTAATATTGACAAACACAACAAGAGCGCTCCAGAAGCACCTGGGGTAATTAAGATAGTGTCAGGATTGATCTCCTTAGAGTATGTTGTAGAATAAAATAAGGCGATCGCTTCCTTCAGCTCAGTAAGCCCTGTTGCTGCTGTATACTGTGTTTTATTCTCCTGTAGCGCTAGTATTCCAGCATTGACTATCTCAGTGGGCGTGGGAAAATCCGGTTCACCTACTTCAAGGTGAATAATGGACTCTCCTTGCCCTTCAAGCGATTTAGCTTGGGCCAAAATATCCATGACATGAAATGGTTGAATCTTAGTCAGCCGCTGTGCATATTGCAGTATATTTTTACGTGACACCTGAACCTTCTAGTCGTTATTATTAACACTGTCCTTTAGTAGTCAAGATGAGTGCTATCACAAATTCATTATTACTTTCGTTATTAAAAATTGACACAGCACTTCATCCTAGTCTGAACTTGTCAAACTTCAATGCGCAGAGTGCAAGTGACGTAGTAAGTCAACATCCACATATCGACCGCCCGTAGACTCCCCTGCCAATAGAGTAAATGAATTGTCGGGTTCACCGAAGTGATCTAAAACCAATAGTGCATCGCTAAAATCATGCTCAACAGTATACCCATTAACCGTAACAATAGTCCGTAACCCAGCGCGACTAGAAGACTGTATTCCATTAAAAGAATCTTCAAAGGCCAGACACTGCCCTGCTTGTAAACCCATTTTGTCCATGACTAGCTGGTAAATATCAGGTGCGGGTTTTTTGTGTGAAACCACATCTCCAGCGCCAATGAATTCAAACCAATGCATGCCTTCTGCTCCTAAGGTGTTGACTAGTAACGCTTCGACATTGGCGGGGGTAGTGGTAGTAGAAATAGCGATCCGTAAATTGTTCGCACGCGCATCCTCAAGTAATCTTTTTACCCCTGGTCGTAACGGAATTTTACCTGTCGCTAACAACTCTGTGTATAAACGGGTTTTATCCGCATGTAATGTCGCGATAAAAGTCTCAATATCATCTCGAGTAAAATTTTCAAGATACTGATTAATATAATATTGAATACGCTCCTTCCCTCCTGTGACCTCTAGTAATTTACCATAAACCTCGACTGACCAATGCCAATCCAGACCGTGACTAGTAAATGCCTCATTAAACGCGACACGATGCCCATCTCGCTCAGTATCTGCCAATGTTCCATCTACATCAAAAATTAACGCTTCAAGCTCCAACTTACGCTCCTTTATAAATTCCGCTAACATAAAATGGTTAAAATCGCCCATTTCAGTTAACTATTACAAACTTATACCGATTTTGAGAGATATTGATTCAATTTGCCAGCTCAAGTTGAGTTTGTCTTAACGGAACCTCAAAATATGGATAAGTTTCAGCAACAAGGCATAAACCTTATTTTTAAGAATAATAAACAGGACTCATTCTAGGAGGCCTATTATTAACCTCGTGAGATAATCTCCATACCCCCTCATTTAGCTTGCAATGATTGAACTTTTGAGGTCTTTTTGTTCTACTTTTCCATTCTTTGACTAAATCTCATGAGTATTCACGCTAGCGGTATAACATTCTGTTTATTATGCTATTATTAGTACTTTCACGAATTCCTTGCTGTGAAGGGAAAATATGTCAAATTAATAGGCAATCCAACTTGCATATTATTTGATCAATATAGTGGTAATAGCCAGATAATTTGCTTTAGACAAAAATATTTGCTATAGAAGCAAAGCTTCGTAACAGGATTATATTTTGCAGGAGTGTCAGTATGCCACAGGCGAAAAAGAAAGTTAGCAAAAAGAAAACGGCCAAGAAGGCGGTTTCCAAAAAGACTGTATCCAAGAAAAAAGTAAGCACTAAAAAAGTCACTGCAAAAAAAGCAGCGCCTAAAAAAATTGCGCCAAAAAAAGTCGCTCCGAAAAAAGCAGCTGCAAAGAAAACGGTCGCTAAAAAAACTGCTAAAGCGACGACTAAAAAAGCCGCTACTTCCAGTAGTAACCACCCAACAAAGAAGAAAATAGTGCCTAAAAAATCAGAAGCGAAAAAAACAGCAACAAAGAAAGCGACTAGTAAAAAATCAACACCCAGCAAGCCTGCAGTACGAATTTCAACTGAATCAATGCTAATTAAAGATTTTGTCCCTTATCAATCTGAAAAAGATGAGGAGTACATGAATTCTGTACAAATTGAGCATTTTCGACAGTTATTAGGCTCATGGAAAAAGGTATTAATGGAAGAGGTTGAGCGCACTGTTAACCATATGCAAGATGAAGCTGCAAATTTTCCTGATCCTAATGATCGTGCAACACAGGAATCAGAATTTAGCCTAGAACTACGTAACCGAGATCGTGAACGAAAGTTAATTAAGAAAATTAATGAGGCTATTGCTAATCTCTCATCAGGAGAATACGGCTATTGCGAAAAATGTGGCATCGAAATAGGTATAGGTCGCCTTGAAGCACGACCTACTGCCACTTTATGTATTGATTGCAAAGAATTGGATGAAATCAAAGAACGTCAATACGGATAATATTGTTAACGCAGTAACTTCTTTAGCGAAGTTACTGCCTTGTTATTATTAGTATGCCTGAAACTCCCTCTCAATATCGTGGTCGTTTTGCCCCTTCCCCCACAGGTCCCTTACACTTTGGTTCATTAGTTTCTGCAGTGGCAAGTTATGCTGATGCACGCCATGTTAATGGACAATGGCTTGTTCGAATTGAAGATATAGACCCTGCACGTGAAATTCCAGGCAGTGACAAATCTATATTGAATACTCTAGAATTGTTTGGCTTTGAATGGGATGAAGAAGTCGTCTGGCAAAGCAAGCGTCAACCCCTCTACCAAGAAGCTATTCATCAATTAATATCTGACCATCATGTTTACTATTGCAGTTGTACACGTAAATCTATTATTGCAGCGGGTTTACAAGGGGCTAACGGAATGCTGTATCCTGGTCATTGTCAGAATAAGAATTTAACCGAGAGCTCGGGCCATTCACTGAGATTACGTGTCACTAACCAAGCGATACATTTTACAGACAGAGTCCGAGGTCAGCAGTGTCAACATTTGGATAAAGATGTTGGTGACTTTATTTTACGAAGAAGTGACCAATTATGGGCTTATCAACTCGCAGTTGTTGTTGATGATGCTGAACAAAATATTAATCATATTGTACGAGGAACTGATTTACTCCACTCCACACAACGACAAATATATTTACAACAATGCCTTTCATATTCGCAGCCTGAATATTTACATCACCTGCTAATATTTAATAACTCACAAACGAAGCTAAGTAAACAAACGGGCGCTCCTGCATTGCAAACTGATAAGCCTCACCACTCCTTATTTAATTGTTTACAAATATTAGGCCAGCAACCTCCTACCGAATTACAACATGCGACATTAAATGAAATTTGGCAGTGGGCGATTTCACACTGGAACGTTTCAGCGCTTATTCATTGACACAAAAATTTGCTAAGCATCACCATAAGGCTCACGAATTTAATAGAACCTGAAGTCTACTATTGACTGCACGGTGATTTATCACTCATGATAGATCATAATAGATTGAATCTGATGATATACCGTAACGATTTATATAAAGATCCGTTGTTATACTCAGTATGATCAGAATTTCCCGTAAGCGATTTTCATCCCAATAGACATTATTATGGAGGCCACATGAGCGACACAAAATCCTATCCCGTTTCTGAGTCAATGGCAGGCAAAGCACATATTAACGCAGAAACTTATCAGCGACTGTACGCACAATCAATTTCTGATCCAGATACTTTCTGGGCAGAACAAGCAGACTTGTTTCTAGATTGGGACAAAAAATGGGATCAAATTAAAAAATGCGACATGGGCAAGGGAGATATTAACTGGTTTGTAGGAGCAAAACTGAATGCCACTTACAACTGCATAGATCGGCATTTACCCCAGCGCGCCAAGCAAACCGCCTTTATCTGGGAATCTGATGATCCATCCATCGATAAAATAATTACTTATCAACACCTCCATGATGAAGTCTGCCAGCTCGCCAATACACTTAAAAAACGTGGTGTTAGAAAGGGAGATAGAGTTTGTATATATATGCCGATGATCCCAGAAGCCACTTATGCAATGCTTGCCTGTGCACGAATTGGCGCCATTCATTCAGTAGTATTTGGCGGATTTTCGCCAGAATCTCTCAGTAACCGAATTTTAGACTCCGATTGTCAGCTTATTATTACCGCCGATGAGGGGCGTCGTGGTGGCAAAACAGTGCCCTTAAAAAAGAACGTTGATCAAGCTTTAAAGTCCTGCCCTAACGTGCATACTAATTTAGTAATCAAGCATACTGGCTGTGAAGTAGACTGGAATCACACTACTGATATTTGGTATCACGAAATAGTGCCTGGATGTGAGGCTAGCTGTGAACCTGAACTAATGGATGCAGAAGACCCTTTGTTTATTTTATATACCTCTGGCTCCACTGGCAAACCCAAAGGAGTATTACACACTACCGCCGGTTACTTACTGTATGCCGCCATGACACATAAATATACCTTTGATTATCACGAAGGCGATATTTACTGGTGTACTGCTGATGTCGGTTGGATTACGGGTCATAGTTATATTGTTTATGGACCGCTGGTTAATGGTGCGACTAGCGTCATATTTGAAGGCGTCCCCACTTGGCCTGATTCTTCTCGCTTTTGGCAAGTCTGTGACAAACACAACGTTAATATTTTCTATACAGCGCCTACTGCCATTCGCGCGCTAATGCGTGATGGTAATGATCCTGTCACTTCCACATCAAGAAGCTCCCTTAAGTTATTAGGCACAGTAGGAGAGCCAATCAACCCAGAAGCATGGCAATGGTATTATAAAGTGGTGGGTAATAAGAATTGCCCTATTGTAGATACTTGGTGGCAAACTGAAACAGGCGGCCATATGTTAACCCCTTTACCCGGTGCCACCACTATAAAACCAGGCTCAGCCACACAACCATTTTTTGGGGTGCAACCAGCCATCGTAGACCCCGAAGGCAACATTTTAGAGGGCGCCTGTGAAGGAAACTTGGTCATCCTTGACTCTTGGCCAGGTCAAATGCGGACTTTATATGGCGACCACCAACGCTTTATTGATACTTACTTTTCCACCTATAAAGGAATGTATTTTACAGGCGATGGGGCTCGGCGTGATGAGGATGGTGACTATTGGATTACTGGACGAGTCGATGACGTTTTAAACGTTTCTGGCCACCGTATGGGCACTGCAGAAGTTGAAAGTGCGTTAGTATTACACGAATTAGTGGCTGAAGCTGCAGTAGTGGGTTATCCGCATGATATTAAAGGGCAGGGAATTTATGCTTATGTTACACTGGTTAAAAATGCACCATCTGACGAAGCTCTCAAAATTGAGCTAAGTAATCTAGTCAGAAGTGAAATTGGCCCTATCGCTAAACCAGATGTATTACAATGGGCTCCTGGCCTACCTAAAACTCGGTCGGGTAAGATCATGCGCAGAATTTTACGTAAAATAGCTGCGAATGAAATTGATGACCTAGGCGACACATCGACCCTTGCAGATCCTACAGTAGTGGACGATTTGATTGAAAACAGGCCATCAACCTGATTGTGTAGGTTCACTAATTGCTGAGGATGTAGTAAAGAGTATGATTATTAAAAGTAAATTTAGGCCTGCTTGGTGGTTGCTAGGACCTCATGTCCAAACATTGTGGCCTAATCGAATACGCAGAAAACCACGCATCAAACTCCATCATGAACGTTTTGAGTTACCTGATGGAGACTTTATCGATACAGAATGGACCTCACGAAAAGAAGGACCCATTGTTATAATTCTGCATGGACTTGAAGGATCCACCAAGTCCAGTTATGCTGCCGGCATGTTAAACACAGTCCATAAACAGGGCTGGCGTGGCGCGTTTATGTATCAACGTAGCTGTAGTGGTGTTCCTAACCGACTTCATCGACGTTATCACGCGGGTGAAACTAATGACTTAAATACAGTGATATCTGTCATTACTCGACGCGAACCCGATACGCCTATAATGATTGTGGGATATTCTCTTGGTGGAAATATTCTTCTTAAATGGTTAGGAGAAACAAAGGTACTGCCGAGACAACTTGCTGGCGTTGCTGCTGTTAGCGTTCCTTTTGACTTGCATATTTCAACAGACCGTTTAAATACTGGTTTTTCACAGCTGTATCAATTTGCCATGCTGAAAAAAATGCAACGTTCAATCAAGCGTAAATATCGTCATCAGCATACCAATATTAACCTTAAAGAAATAATGAAACTCAAGACCTTACGTGAATTAGACAGGGATTTTACAGCACCAGTGCATGGCTTTAAAGATATCGATGAATATTATCGAATCGCTTCTAGTAAAAGCTATTTAAAACACATTGATTTTCCGACTCTGATTTTGCATGCAGACGATGACCCCTTTATGACTAAAAAAGCTGTGCCGACCTTAGATGAATTATCCAGTAAGGTGACACTTGAACTCACTAGTGCAGGTGGGCATGTAGGATTTGTGCATGGACACCCATGGCGACCAAAATATTATCTGGAAGAACGCATTCCGAGCTACTTTCAAACACGCTTGGACTCATATCATAATTCACGTTAAGCCCAATAATATGACACTAGCCATTCATTATTGAGGTCATTAATGCTGAAAGTTTCTCGTAATTTTATTGTTAAAAGCATTTTAACAATGGCGGCAGCATCCCTCATTGTTGTGATATTGTTGTTTAATGGTATTTTACGATTTAATTATCCATCGTTCAGCCGTTACCCTGTTCGTGGCATTGATGTCTCCCATCATCAAGGAGAAATACATTGGAAATTAGTCGCAGAGGAAAATATTCACTTTGCCTATATCAAAGCTACCGAGGGACAAGATTTTCAAGACCCTCGCTTTAAAGCCAATTGGGAAGCAGCCAAAACCGCTGGCATTGTTCGAGGTGCGTACCACTTTTTTAATTTTTGCAGCTCACCCCAAAAGCAGGCCGCTAATTTTATTGCCACGGTCCCTCAAGACGCTAATAGCTTACCCCCAGTAATTGATATAGAGTTTATTGGTTATTGTAAAATAAAACCATCCAAATTAGTGTACCAAAAATCTGTGCAAATTTTTATCTCACTAGTCGAAAATCACTATAAGAAAAAAGTCGTGTTGTACACAACCTATGAATCTTATCAAGGTTATCTCGACACTTTGTTTTTACAACATAGTGTATGGATACGAGATATTTATTTTGAGCCCACACTGCAAAATAATCGTCAGTGGCATATTTGGCAATATTCTAACCGGGGACATGTCAAAGGCATTAAGAGTTACGTTGATTTGAATTTATTTAATGGCAACAAAGCACAATTTAAACGCTTTATATTAAAGGGTTATTGAAGATCCTAATGTGACAAAGTCAGTCACTGCGCAACCACTAAACATGCACTCAATTCGCTCATCATTTCATAAAAAATAAAATTCGATCACGATGGTCGACAGGTTCTGAAACAGCACAAATTACTGTACGCCCTCACCGCTGAACCTTTGACTAACAATAATAGAAAAGCAAGTGTCAGAAATTTTTAATTTCCAATCACTCGCCATAGGAATTCACATGGCCATTGAGAGTGCCATCCTAAGTTCTCAATAACTATTGAACTAAATTTTCTTTTTACGAATACCTTCGACTGATAGAAACATCTGCACGACTTTGGAAGCCGGTCCTAGATTATAATTGATGCCAAAATCTTTCAGTGTCAGGTTAACACTGCCTTGAAAACCGCTTCGGTATCCGCCCCATGGATCAGCCCCATGACCAATATGCTCAACTTCAATCGTAATGAGTTTAGTCACTCCATGTAAAGTTAAATGACCTTTAAGTTTACCTTTACCCTTACTGCTGACCTCATAAGCAGAGCTAACAAACTTTGCAGTAGGAAATTTCCCTACATTTAAAAACTCCTTACCGCGTAAATGTTTGTCACGCTCTGCATGATTACTGTCAATACTACTAGTGTCGATATTCACTAGTACTTTTGTTGCGGCAGGTTTTTTTTCATCATAACTAAACTTACCATCAAACTTATTAAAACGGCCTACTAGCCAGCTATACCCTAAATGTTTAATTTTAAACTGTATAAAAGCATGAGCCCCTTTTATATCTATAGCATAATCCGCTGCATTTAATGGTGATACCAGCCCAAACATCATTAGCAATAATGATCCAGTAAAATTAATTTTTTTCATTTCGTTTCTCCTGTTTCAATGTTAGTAATCTGATACTAAAGACCTAACATTCGTTTTAACGTTCGATCTTTGTTTATAAAATGGTGCTTTAATGCCGCTATTGCATGTAACGCCACCAACCCCATTAACGCTACTGCCAGCCAAAAATGAATAACTCCGGCAATATCCTCTTGTTTATCAATTCCCAAGGTGATTGCAGGTAATTGGAAAATCCCGAACACTTCTATTGCCCGGCCATCGGCAGTGGAAATCAGGTAACCAAAGACCATTACACTCAACAGCAATAAATACATCAGTTGGTGGGCAGTCCTTGCAATGGTATGTTCTCGACTCCCCACTTCAAGCACTGACACTGGTTTAGCCACTAACATTAACCACATGAGCCGAACCACAGTGACTATAAATAGCAAAACCCCAGTACTTTTATGTAAGCTTGGAGCCAGTCGATACCACTCATCAAAGTAAGTTAAATCCACCATCCAAATGCCTAAGAAAAATAAACTCAATACCATCAACACAGTCAACCAATGGAGTAAGATCGAAAACCAATGCCAATGATCACCTTTGTTATTACTTGATTGACTCACCGATCCACCTACTTCTTGAATGTTGATTGCTCTAGTTTATCGTTGATAAAAATAGAATAAAGGGCATAATAGAGAACTTAATGTTCTTCAGAGTAGAACAATGGATCGATTTGAGGAAATACAAACGTTTATCAGTATCGTAAAAGCGGGTAGCTTTAGCTTAGCCGCTGAACGAATGAATATAGCTAAGTCCGCGGTAAGTCGTCGCTTAGCCGAGCTTGAGTCGCGTCTAGGCATACAACTACTCACACGCACCACTCGACGTATGAATTTGACGGAATCGGGCCGTCACTATTTTAAACGTTGCCAAGCAATTTTGGCCGATTTGGAAGAAACCGAGCACACACTGACCACAGGCGATATTGCATTAAATGGTTCAATAAGAATAGCGGCCCCGATGAGTTTTGGTCTTTCGCATTTATCGCCTGTTATTAACCAATTTCTTAAGCAAAATTCACAATTAGCAATAGAATTGGTGTTAGACGATCGAACCGTTAACTTTATGGATGAAGAGGTCGATCTCGCAATCCGTATCGGTAAGTTAGTGGACTCTCGCCTGGTGGGACGGAAGTTATCAAGCTCTCATCTTGTTATCTGTGCAAGCCCGGAATATCTAAAAACATTTGGGGAACCACAACAACCCAGTGATCTCGATCAACATACAGGGTTTAGTTACAGTTATGACCGACCGACAGACTGGACATTCGATAACATAAAAATTCCGATTCGCATGCGCTATCAGTTACGTGCTAATAACGGTGTAATGCTTCTCAATGCTGCCATTGATGGGCTGGGTATTATATTAACCCCCAAATTCATTGCCGCAAAAGCAATTCAGCAAGGCTTATTGAAGCCTATTTTAACTCGCTATCAGTTATCAAAGGCTGGCATCTACGTCGTTTATCAACAACAACATCACTTACCACAACGGATTAAAGTCCTAATTAGTTATTTAGTGGATCAGTTTAAAAACCTTTCACTTTGACCATTAAATAACACGTGCAGTGCATATTCACATGACAAAATCACTAACCATAATAGTTACAATAAAATTGTATCTTGGTCAGAATACGGTGGTGAACAGCAACATAAAAATACTAAATCTTCTTCGCCAGTATTCAGAATTTGGTGTGCGCTATTAGGAGGAATACAAACCACATCTCCTTTAAGCACTGCAAACACTTCTTGGTCTAAGGTCATTTCACCCTGCCCTGACACAATATAATACAACTCTTCTGATACCGGATGTTTATGTAAAGCAGTTAATAATCCCGGCGCCACTCTCGCCTCAGCCAAACTTTGCTGACTGTTACCCTGCTGATTGGGGTGCATTAACTCACGAATCGATGATCCATCTTTGGTGGTAAATTCTAGGGATGAAGAGTAATTACTTTTAATCATAATGGGTGTGGCTGCCTAATGATAATACTGTTGGTCAACGAAAAAAGGCTCCTTAACGGAGCCCTTTTTACACCTGAGCAGAATTCTTACTCTGCAGTCACTGCTTTCATACTTAAGCGAATACGCCCTTGCTTATCAACTTCAAGCACCTTCACTTTAATGACATCCCCTTCAGACAATTTATCACTTACTTTCTCAACACGTTCTTCAGATATTTGTGAGATATGAACTAAGCCATCTTTTCCAGGAAGAATTGTGACAAAAGCGCCGAAGTCCATCAACTTAGCAACTTTTCCTTCATAAATTGTCCCTACTTCAACGTCTGCTGTAATTTGTTCAATACGCACACGCGCGGCTTCACTACTTTCCTTATTAGCCGAAGCCACTCTCACTAAGCCAGTATCATCAATATCAACTGATGCTCCAGTTTCTTCAGTGATGCTACGAATAGTGGCACCGCCTTTGCCGATGACATCACGAATCTTAGAAGAATCTATTTTAAACTCTACGATACGAGGTGCAAATTCAGACATTTCTACACGCGTTGAGCTTAATACCTTATTCATTTCTTCTAATATGTGCAAACGCCCTTGCTTGGCTTGTGCTAGTGCTTTTTCCATAATCTCTTTAGTGATACCATCGATTTTGATATCCATTTGCAAAGCGTTTATACCGGTTGCCGTTCCTGCTACTTTAAAGTCCATATCGCCTAGGTGATCTTCGTCGCCTAAAATGTCAGTTAACACAGCAAAATCGTCACCTTCTTTAATTAGACCCATTGCCACTCCAGCCACTGGTGCCTTAAGTGGTACGCCAGCATCCATCAAGGACAAACTGGTTCCACAAACACTGGCCATAGAGCTAGAACCGTTAGACTCTGTAATTTCTGACACTACTCGAATCACGTAAGGAAACTCTTCGTAAGTTGGCATACACGCAAGAACGCCACGCTTAGCTAAACGGCCATGGCCGATTTCGCGACGCTTAGGGCTACCGACAAATCCAGCTTCGCCAACACTATAGGGAGGAAAATTATAATGCAGCATAAACTTTTCTTTAAACATGCCTTGCAGTGAATCAATCATTTGTGAATCACGTTCGGTTCCTAGTGTAGTCACTACCATCGCCTGAGTTTCGCCACGGGTAAACAAACAAGAACCGTGAGTACGAGGTAGCACACCTGTACGAATAAACAAAGGACGTACCGTACTGTTATCACGACCATCGATACGTTTTTCGCCAGCAAGAATTCTGCCTCTAACGATTGATTTTTCAAGCTTTGAAAACGCGCCTTTAACCTCGTCAGCAGTCACTTCTTCCGTGACTAATTTTTCCACCAAATCTGCTTTCACAGCAGACACTTTGTCCTGACGATCCATTTTTTCAGCAATCATATAGGCTTCAGTTAAGGCATCTTTGCCAGCTGAGGTGACCGCTTCTTTCAACGAAACATTTTCTTCAGCAGCAGTCCAATCAGAAGCGGCTACATCAACTTCTTTGGAAAATTCCTTGATCGCAGTAATCATGGTTTGTGCACCCTCATGACCAAAAGTCACTGCGCCTAACATAATTTCTTCACTGAGTTGTTTTGCTTCGGACTCAACCATTAATACTGCTTGGTCAGTGCCTGCCACAATCAAGTCCAAATCAGAGGACTCGATCTGGCTTATGGTTGGGTTTAAAATATAATTGCCATCTGTATATCCAACGCGGGCACATCCCATAGGACCATTAAAAGGTAATCCAGAGATCGACAAAGCCGCAGAAGTACCAATCATTGCCGGGATATCGGGCGAGACGTCCTCATTCAATGAAATGACTGTGATAATGACTTGTACTTCATTAGTATAGCCTTTTGGAAATAACGGTCGGATAGGTCGATCAATCAGACGTGCAGTTAACGTTTCTTCTTCGGAAGGTCGTCCTTCACGACGAAAAAAGTTACCAGGAATTTTACCCGCAGCATATACACGTTCTTGATAATTCACAGTTAACGGAAAAAAATCACGCGCTTGCCCGTTATCCTTGACTCCAACGGCAGTTGCCAGCACACAGGTGCCAGACATATCAACAATTACCGCACCACTTGCTTGACGTGCAATTTCACCGGTTTCCATTGTGACCGTGTGGTCACCGTACTTGAATTGTTTGCTTATTGGAGTCACGTGTATTTTCCTGAGCGTTGAATTATATTTTAATTAAGAAATAGCTTAGCGGCGTAGTTCTAATCGCTTAATCAATTCCTGGTAACTAGGCTGATTTTTACGTTTTAAATAATCCAGTAATTTACGACGACGACTAATCATGCGTAATAAACCACGACGTGAATGATGGTCATGTTTATGAGTCGCAAAGTGTGATGACAAATCGTTGATACGTGTTGTCAGTAATGCAACCTGTACTTCTGGTGATCCAGTATCAGTAGCAGTACGCTGAAAATCCTGAATAACCTGTGTTTTTTGTTCGGTAGACATGTGCCCGATTCTCCTAAAAAATATCTATATTATTGAAGGGCGTATTGTACCTGTGGGACCGCTTGGTAACAAGCCAACACATTGAAATATTTTGCTTAATCGTTATTAAATAGACGTTTTGGTGCCACTTTCCCGTCTTCTTGAATTTGCCCTAAACCCACAAACTCATCCTCGCCTTGAAATATCCTAACCATCCCTTCTGAAGGCGCTTGTGCCACCTGCACTGCTTGTCCCTGACGAATATAGTAGGCAGTATCTTGAGTCAGGTGTACATCAGGCCAGTGACTGACAGCTGATTCGAGAGGAAGAATAAAATCGTCAATACTATCAGTACCTTCTTGACTGTTTGCGGTTAATTCGTCAAGCGTTATCATCTGACTGCTATCCTCATAAACCCCTACTGATAAACGACGTAATTCAGCAACATGGGCACCACATCCTAACACCTCACCTATATCCTCAACTAAAGTACGGATATAAGTGCCTTTCGAACAGGCAATTTGTAATCTTGCTGTAGTTTTATCCACATCAATAATATCAATTGAAAAAATATGGACTGGTCTAGCTTTACGTTCAACTTCGATTCCTTGGCGAGCCAGATCGTATAAACGCTTTCCCTTATGTTTCAATGCTGAATACATAGGAGGTATTTGCTCGATATCCCCTAAAAATGGCTCTATCGTCTTGGATAACACCGATTGAGTAATGTCAGGGACATCTCGTCGACTAATCACTTCCCCTTCTATATCACCAGTATTGGTTTTTTCGCCAAACTGACATAGGACTTCGTAGGATTTATCTGCATCCAAAAGAAACGCTGAAATTTTCGTCGCTTCACCAAAACAAATAGGTAACATACCAGTAGCAATGGGATCTAAGCTTCCAGTATGGCCTGCTTTGGCGGCCTTATAGAGAGACTTGACCTCTTGTAATGCAGCATTCGAAGTACAACCAAAGGGCTTATCTAACAATAGTATTCCGTTAATTTTCCGCCCTTCGGAGCGACGTTTTCTATTTCTTCCCATAATGGCTCATCGTAAAGATAAAGTCTCTCGCTTAATTTTTGTCATCATTATTATCTGAATGTTGCTTGATTGCGTCTTTATTTTCATCTTCAGCAATTGCATTTTCGATCAATGAGGACATACGCGAACCATTTTCTACTGAATTATCATATTCAAAATGTAATTGTGGCACAATGCGCAAACGCAAAGATTTACCTAATTCTCGTCGTAAAAAACTTCCAGAAAAATTAAGTAATTCAACTAACTCTGCTTGATTCGGATCAGGATTGAGAGTACTAAACCAAATTTTAGCATGTGCATAATCTGAGGATACCTCAACCGCACTGATAGTTAAAAGACTCAGGCGTGGATCTTTTAATCCAGACTGAGCCAACATAGCCAGTTCTCGTTTGATTTGTTCCGCAATACGTCTAGAGCGACTTGATTGTTTTGGCATAATATTATCAGCGCACTACAGTGTACGTTCAACTTGAGTACGTTCAAAAACTTCAATCTGATCATCTGCTTTGATATCATTGTAGTTCTTGACACCAATACCACACTCAACGCCAGACTTCACTTCATCAACGTTATCTTTAAAACGTCGTAATGATTCCAATTCACCTTCAAATACCACTATATTATCACGCAATACTCTAATTGAACTGCTGCGTTTGACTGTTCCTTCCTTCACCAAGCACCCTGCAATAGGCCCCATAGCGGAAGATCGAAATACATCGCGCACTTCGGCAAGACCTATAATATTTTCGATAAATTCTGGCTCAAGCATGCCCGTCAACACGCCTCTGACGCGCTCAATAGCATCATATATCACACTATAATATTCAATTTGAACGTTTTCTTCTTCGATTAAACGTTTAGCTGATGCATCTGCCCGAACGTTAAATCCGATAATAAGAGCATCAGATGCAATCGCGAGGTTAACGTCTGATTCATTAATACCGCCAACACTGGTTGCCACTATTTTCACTCTCACTTCATCATTTGACAAATTCAGTAATGATTGTGACAAGGCTTCAGCAGAACCATGTACATCAGTTTTAAGCATAATATTCATAATGCTGACTTTGCCTGAACCCATTTGGCTCATCATAGTCTCAAGTTGCGATGCTTGTTGCTTGGCAATTTTTGATTCACGTGCTTTCACTTGTCTAAACTCAGCAACTTCACGCGCCTTGCGTTCATTACTCGCAACCACTGCCTCAACACCGGCACTGGGCAAGCCAGAAAGACCTAATACTTCTACAGGAATCGAGGGACCCGCTTCTTCAATCGAGTGACCATTTTCATCATTCATAGCACGAATACGACCATACTCCATTCCAGATAATATTATATCCCCCTTACGTAAAGTGCCTTGTTTCACTAATATAGAGGCCACCACACCACGTCCTTTATCAAGACGAGATTCAATCACTACTCCTTTCGCTGGGCAATCTATAGCAGCTTTAAGGTCTAGCATTTCTGCTTGTAATAATATTGATTCCAGTAAGCTGTCAATGCCTTCACCCGTTTTGGCAGACACATGGACAAACATCGTATCACCACCCCATTCTTCAGGAATGACATTATGAGTGCCAAGTTCTTGCTTCACTTTATCAGGGTTGGAATCAGGTATATCAATTTTATTAACCGCAATAATCAAGGGCACTTCAGCAGCTTGTGCATGTTGTACTGCTTCTTTAGTTTGTGGCATCACACCGTCATCGGCCGCCACGACTAGTACCACAATGTCAGTCACTTTCGATCCGCGTGCACGCATCGCTGTGAAAGCTTCATGTCCTGGTGTATCAAGAAAAGTTACTAAACCTTTATCTGTTTCCACATGATAGGCACCAATGTGCTGGGTTATTCCTCCAGCTTCGCCATCGGCCACAGTCGTACTTCTGATTTTATCAAGCAACGAGGTTTTACCATGATCAACATGACCCATAATGGTCACTACTGGTGCCCGAGGCAACAATTCAGCATCAATTTCTTCATCTACGTGTATATCATCTTCAATCGCATCTTCACGATACAATTTGACTTTATGCCCCAATTCTTCAACTACCAAAGTCGCCGTTTCTTGGTCGAGTGGCTGATTGATGGTAACCATAGTGCCCATTGTCATCATTACTTTAATCACTTCACCCGCTTTAACCGACATCTTTTGCGCCAGCTCAGCCACTGAAATCACTTCCGGGACACTCACTTCATAAACAATAGGGGCGACTGGTCGTTCAAAAGCATGATCGCCACTAGTCTCAGATTTTGCGTTAGACATTTTACGACCTTTACGTCTACGCCCGCCCTTACCTTTTGACACATGCAGTTCACGACGACCATCGGAACGACGAGAATCGCTTTTAAAAGACTTATCTTTTTTACGATCTGATGTTTTTGTTTTATCGGATTTGGGTGTATCGGCCACTTTTTTCTTTGTAGTACTAGGTGTAGAAGCTGTTGGTTTAACTGTTGGTTTAACTGTTGGCTTAACTGTTGGTTTAACTGATTTAAGTTTTTCTGCCGCTTTCTTCTCTTTTTGCTCAGTTTCTTTTTCGACTTCTTTCTTAATCTTATCTTCTTTTGCTTTTACTTCTGCCAATATCAATGCCTCTTTTTCAGCAATTTTTTCTGCTTGTTGAGCCTCAGCAGCTTTAACTACTGCTTCTTCCGCTTCACGCTTATCTTCAACCACTTTTGCTTCTTCAGCACGACGCTGATTCTCTTCTTCAATAATGGCGCTTTTTTTAACATAGGTTTTCTTTTTGCGGACTTCTACTGTGACCGTTTTTGCTCGTCCATGAGAACCTGTCATTCGTAATTCACTCTGTGTTTTACGCTTGAGTGTGATCTTTTTTGGTTCACCGACAGTTGACTCATCTTCACGTCCATGAGACTTACGCAAAAATGACAATAACAGCATTTTTTCTGATTCGGTAATCTTATGCTCAGCACTGGACGCAGATACACCCGCCTCACCTAACTGAACTAGGAGCTGATCACTTGAAATTCCCAGTAATTCTGAAAATTGTTTTACAGTAACTTCTGACATATAACTTCTATCTCCTAGAACCTTGCTTTTTATGACACTTACACATAATTCTGCATGTCAACAAACCCGATTGACTAAATAATTAAAAACCCTGAATGACTAATTAAATTACCCCTGAGTCTCCTGAGCTTGCTCATCACTGCTGTCTTCTTCTTCAAACCAGTGTGCGCGTGCCTGCATAATTAATTTGGCTGCGTCATCATCAGCCATCGACACTATATCCTGTAATTCATCCACTGCTAATCCAGCCAGATCTTCACGTGTAAGCACTTTCTTCGACGCAAGTTTATAGGCCAAATCTTCTGTCATGGATTCTAACGCAAGCAAATCATCGTCTGGCTTTTCATCACCTATTTTCTCTTCATCAACAATCAACTTTAATAACAGTGCGTCTTTAGCGCGACCGCGTAACTGATCAACAACCTCTTGATCAAACTCATCAATGTTAAGCAATTCATCAACAGGGACATAAGCAATTTCTTCAATACTGGCAAAGCCTTCTTGCGCCAGTATGAGAGCCACTTCCTCATCCACATCAAGTGACTCCATAAACATTTTCTGGACTAACTCAATTTCATGCTCACTCTTTTCATCAGCTTGAGTTTCAGTCATCACATTGAGTTCCCAGCCAGTTAAATCACTGGCCAGCTTTACATTTTGTCCGCCTTTACCAATCGCCTGTGACAATTGATCTTCTGCCACGGCAATGTCCATAGAATGTCTGTCTTCGTCTACGACAATGGCAAGGACTTCTGCCGGTGACATCGCATTAATCACAAACTGGGCAGGATTATCATCGGCTAAAATTATATCAACCCGCTCACCTGCTAGTTCATTTGAGACTGTTTGTACACGAGAACCTCGCATACCTACACAAGCACCGATCGGATCGATTCGTTCATCATTTGAACGGACTGCAATTTTTGCACGCAAACCTGGGTCTCGTGCTGCACCCATAATATCGATTAAACCTTGACCTACTTCAGGAACTTCCAGATTAAATAATTCCACTAATAATTGTGGCATGGTACGGCTGACAAATAATTGCGGGCCGCGAGGTTCAGAGCGTACATCATATAAGTATCCACGAATTCGGTCACCTGGTTTTAGTGCTTCACGTGGAACTAAATCTTCACGCATAATAACTGCTTCTGCATTCGCACCCAAGTCAAGATACACATTTCCTCGTTCTACACGTTTAATCGTGCCAGAAACCAATGTGCCTTTCTTTTCCATGTATTGCTCTACCATTAGAGCACGTTCCGCTTCTCTTACTTTTTGAACAATGACTTGCTTAGCTGTTTGTGCAGCAATCCTGCCAAAGCCAACTGAGTCCATTTGCTCTTCGACTTTTTCGCCAATCGCAACTTCTGGATCATCAATCTGAGCAGCACTAAGACTAATTTCACGTAGAGGATACTCTTGATCAGCATCGTCTGCGACAACTTCCCATACTTGAAAAGTGTCATATTCACCGGTTTCACGATCAATACTTACTCGAACATCGATATCGCTGCCATCTTTTTTCTTGGCTGCTGATGCAAGTGCAGCTTCGATTGCTTCAAATATAACATTTCGGTCGACACCTCTTTCATTGGATACAGCATCCACTACCAATAAAATTTCTTTACTCATTAAGGTCTAGCCTCCAGCTAATTCCTGCGATTAATACTTTGGCACCAATCTGGCACTTTTTATGTCATCAAATATTAACTCAAATTCTGTTTCATCGACGATGAGTGTTACCGTTGAGTCACTGACTGCCTGAATAACACCAGTAAAATTTTTACGACCTTCTACCTCAGTCATCATCTTGACTCTAGACTTCTGGCCTAAAAACCGTTTGAAATGACTCATTTCAAACAAAGGACGATCCAGTCCTGGTGAGGACACTTCTAACGTAAAACGACCTGCAATAGGCTCTTCCACTTCAAGAATTCCACTGACTTGACGACTGACTGCAGCACAGTCCTCTAATAGAATTCCTTTGTCTGACTTTGACTCAATATAAAGTCTGATTAGGCTATTTTTTTCACGGGGTTGAAAATCAATCCCCACTAATTCAAATCCGAGAGCTTCGACCCCCGGTCTAAGCAATTCCTGCAAGTTTTCTCGCAGCCCGGATACCGGTCGACTCATTGATTACACCGTTTTTACAATTTAAATAAAAAGTGGGCCTGTGGCCCACTTTTAAAACATTCACATTAATCAGCGTAATTATAACGCCAAGTTATAAAATACGCCAACTTTTCGACCATAATTTAGCACAATATGGCTTTTCCCAGCATTCCTTGCCCACAAGTTCTGATAAAAAAAAAGCTCCTGAACGGAGCTTTTGATTGGGATTCTTGAGAATCCACAACTTGACGATGGTTCTGGCTTACCATCTACTCAATTGGTAGCGGGGACAGGATTTGAACCTGTGACCTTCGGGTTATGAGCCCGACGAGCTGCCAGACTGCTCCACCCCGCATCAAGCAGACCGAAGTGTAACTACCTTGATTAAAATTATCAAGTCACTTTGTAAAAAAAAGCTTATATTCCGCTAATTTGGACGATATAAATACAAATTACTTTAAATAAAAGAAAAATTTAAATATTTAATCGAAACAAACAAGACACTAGTTCCCAGACTGAATATTTTTTACCCATTTTAGACAACAAAATTTCTGATAGTTTTAAGTTGTTACTGAATAAATGTTTGATTGACTCTGTGCTTATATTTATCACACAACAATGCCACAAAAAAAACAACAAGGAAACGATAGCCTGTTATATAGGAACATCGCAACACAAACCTTGATTGTTAGACTGCGAATAATGACTGTTTCGAATTATTCAGTGCTAAGCAATTAAATACTACAGAAAAGTGAACGCTATTGTGCTCATTCTAGTCTTATCAACACCAAAACCATTAAGGTTTAACGTAGACATAATTTTGCTGCTGTAAATCTGCTACTCGTGCTACTCCTGAAGGAGTAATTAATGCATTAGGGTGGATTTTATTTTTTTTGATTTTTTTGCCACGCATAGTATTGGCACAAATTTCAAAACGGACTCCACGCTTAGCGAGCTTTCTAATAGCGGCATCAAAGGAGCGCCCACGTTTATCTTGAGCACCATCCACTAAGGTAAATGCACCACTACTATGAGTCACTACCACAATATTGGCATTTTTGTCCCCAAGTGCGTTCAAATGATTCTTCACATTTCGTAGTGCACCATAAGCTTTATCAAGATCATTTAAGTGATACACTACTTTTTGCGCTTGAAATCCATTTTTCGCCGGCTTAGCTCCCCCGCCACAACCGCTTAATAAAACAGCAGCAGTAAAAGATGTTACCCATAAAATAGAAAACTTATTCCATTTCATAATTCCCTCCCATTGATTAAAAAATTAGCGTTATTATTTGAAGGATCAGTAATTACTTGAGCCTTTAAAGATAGATTACGGTATAACGGCTAACTTTTCAACAGCTTAAGGGGGATATCAGGTTTCTATACAGGCGTTTTGAGGACAGGTAGCCATTGCTGTAAAATACGTCATTAAATAATGACTATGGCCAAAGATGAGGCGCCTTTAGCTTTGTTTATGCACTAATTTTCTATTAATAATTTTCACTATTTTTATTGTAACGCTGTAATTTTCGCCATAACGTAGTTTTATCAATCCCTAGAAGATTTGCTGCTTTAGTTTTGGCCCCATCAGTGGTTCTAAGCACTTCCTCTATATAATGATACTCAAGCTGCTCTAGCGTCATGAGCTGATCATCTTCAAACACAAATTGCACCCTCTTTTTTTCATCACGATTAACCCTTGGATTTTGGACTTCATGTCCTCCCCAATAGAGCTCCATATCATCGCTCAGAATAGCACAGCGCTCTATTTGATTACGCAGTTGCCGAATATTCCCTGACCACTCAGCATTAATTAAGCGAACCATGGACTCGGCGTCAAAGCCCGTATAATATTTTTTGTATTGTATTGAGAGTTTTTTGAGAAAATATTTAACCAATAAAGGAATGTCTTCACGTCGAGCTGATAGAGGAGGCACGTCGATACTCACCACATTTAAACGATAATAGAAATCATGTCTAAATTCTTCTTGCTCAACCATCAACTGCAAATCTCGATTACTAGCAGCGATAATGCGCAGGTCAATAGAAATAGATTCTGTACTGCCAACACGCGTAATGGATTGACTGTCCACTGCTCTCATTAATTTAGTTTGCATCGTATCAGAGATATTACTGATTTCGTCTAAAAATAAAGTACCACCACTGGATTGTTCCATTAAGCCCGTTTTTCGTTGAATAGCGCCGGTAAAAGCTCCTTTTTCATGCCCGAATAATTCGGTCTCTAATAAAGTGTCACTTAAAGCACCACAGTCGACAACGATTAACGGCTGCTGTGCCCGTGAACTGTATTCATGCAAGGCTCTGGCAACCAACTCTTTACCTGTACCAGACTCACCATTAATAATGACATTACAGCTGGCTTCAGCAATTTTCTCCATTTGTACAAATAGTGTTTTGACAGCGTTGCTACTACCAATCATCCCATAACGATTATTAGATCTTTTAATTTGTTTTTTTAATTGGCGATTCTCATCTCTTAATCTGATCGCTTCAAGATTTCGCTGAATAATCAAATCAAGCTCGTCGAAATCAAAAGGCTTTTTAATAAAATCAGCAGCCCCTAGCTTCATCGCCTGAACGGCGTTCTCGACAGAAGAGTGCCCAGTCATCACCACGACTGGAATGTCTGGCCACTGACTTCGTATTTGCGTCAGCAACTCAAATCCATTCATATCAGGCATCCGCAAATCGGTGATTACCATATCCGCGCCCTGCTGTTCAATATGCGCCACTACTTTTAAAGGAGATTGAATCACCTGACAGTAGTAGCCTTTATTTTCACCACTGCGTTGTAAAATCGAGGCAGTGACTGGATCATCATCAACAAACAGCAATTTAATTTTGTCAGTATCAGCCATTAAGTAATATCCGAATTGTCGCCATCAACTGTTGAAGTATCCGCTAAGGGATATTTAGTCAGTTCACGATGATCCACCGGCAACCTCACTATCACACGGACTCCATGAGGATCACGATTGCGCACAATCACCTCGCCGCGATGGTTTTGAACAATCCCGTAGCTCACCGATAAACCAAGACCCGTGCCTTGTCCTTCAGGTTTGGTTGAGAAGAATGGATTAAAGAGTTGAGATAAGTGCTCAGGCAATACTCCTACCCCTTCATCTAAAATTTCAACCACAACCCATTGCTCATGCTCTGCATGGGTCAACACCTTAATGATTGAACCTGGTTTTGATGCCTGCAAGGCATTACTAATGATATTAACAAACACTTGCTGTAGTTGACTACGATCACCATAAAGCACAAAGGATTCCAGGCCTTGTTGTTCAAAGGCGACCTTCTGCTGGCGCGCTTGGTGTGCATATAGTGCGACAGTTTCGGATAACAAACTAATCAAATTAAAATCTTTATTGTCGACGTCAGTCTCTTTCGCAAAATTTAAAATCCCCTGAACGATATGGGCGCAGCGCTTGACTTCAGCCTGCATAGTGTGCAAATCTTTAGATAATTGAACATCATCACTACTACTGTATTGCTTGATCAGTTTAGCCAGCGACTGAATATTCATCAAGGGGTTATTGATTTCATGTCCAATTCCAGCAGCCATTTGTCCTATAGCAGCCAGCCGCTCTGATTGTCTCACAGCCGCTTCGGCTTGTTCACGCTCTAACTCAGCTTTTTCTAGCTTATTCGATAAATAATTAAAGGCTTGCCCAACACTTTCGATTTCATCAGAACGTTTGCCCTCATATCGTAACTGCCTTTCTCCATCGGCATAACGAGTCATTAAGGTAGACATTTGTTGTATCGGTTGTGCTAATTTTGCCGCTATCCAGCGTGCTAATAA
>UOFL01000176.1_pt1 | contig 42789 bp, 37 predicted proteins | sample 1990081 | NCBI WGS metagenome assembly UOFL01 (sample SAMEA4728526, study PRJEB27164) | hydrothermal vent metagenome | biome: marine basaltic hydrothermal vent biome; feature: marine hydrothermal vent; material: mineral | place: Pacific Ocean | collected 2011-06-14/2011-07-23 | depth 1741 m | reverse complement strand
GTAACAAGACCTACTGAGTTATCTGGAATAGTTTCTGGCATAATCGACTGTTTGTATGCGCCCGGTTAAATTATTGTCTAATAAATTATTATTGATCTGATGGTTAAATGTTCAACAGTATAGGGGACATTATATAGTAGCATGTGATTGTGACAAGAGTTTACTGGGAATAATAAGCAAGCTCAGACAAGTGTTTATTATAAGTACTTGTAGTAGGTATTGTGGGCAGAAGTGGGGTGTGGAAAAATGCAGTGGACCATAATAATCAGTAAAAGCTCATAATTTACCTTCTCTCGTAACTTAAGGGTCCTGGATCAAGGCGAGGACTAAAGTTAATAGGGTAGCCATTAACAAAACTTTGACGCGAGTATGAACTACTAATGATAGTAAAGCCGATAGGGTGATTAGACTCTCCTGGAGCCTTTTATATAGTTTTTGGGAGGATTGTTGTTAACAAAGGCCAGCGACTGGCTGGATCTATAGCAGGGTGAAAACACAATGTTAAGCAGCAGATTGTTCTTCTGTGTTAAATGGACTGGCTTGATTAATTCCTTGATGAATTTCATTAAGTTCTTTTAACTGTTGTTGTAATTCTAGCTCTTCCTTTTCTAGTGCTGTAGTTTTGGCATCCAGCGTATCGCGTGATTCACTAATTTTGCGTAAAGTTTTGAGACGGTTTTCCATCATAGTTTTATGTTCTTTAATTTGGCGTACTAAGGGGTTCATTACTTCACGTAACCAAGTTTCTGCTGACTGGTTCGCTTTATAAAATACGTTGCGTGCCTGACTGACCAGGCTAATAAAAAATTTCTTAATGACATAGCCTTGCTCAGTCATAGTAGTCACTGGGCTTTTTCGAAAGGCTTCAGCTTCATCGCCAAGAATTTCCATGCGTCTTTTGAACCTGTCCAATGAAAAAGTTTTGGGCTCAATCGCGGGTAAGCCATGCTCGATATGAAATTTATTGTAGATTGCTTTTACTAATCGTCGTGCTTGTTCTGAATGTTCTAATACCTTGTTCATTATATCGTTTGAACCTTCAAAAAATGTTTGCATCCCCTTTTTTAACCCTAAAGTTGTCCAGCTGCCAGTCATGGACCGGCGAGTAGAATTGGTTAAAGTATCAAGTGACTCAACACTTAATGAAGATAGCATTTTTGCAGCTTGACGTTTAAGTAATAAACGACTGGACTGAAAACTCTCGACATTTTTATTATAAGCGGTTTGCTCCTCACGTGTTTTTTTCATTAAATGCACGATCATGTCAGCATTTTTACCGCTAAGACTTTTTAACTCTTTAAGTTGTTTGTTGGCGTTTTTGATTTTTGCAATAATTGATGAGCGATTTTCATCAAGCATACTGCCGATTTCGTTCACAATATTATCACGTAATATTATTTCGCGAGAGGGTAATATCTCTTCTCCAAGATATTTTTCAAGTGACTGAATCTGACTTTTAGCCAGTAATGCTTTGTCATTATCAATTTTAGCTAATAATGCTTTTTGTGCTGAAACAGTAAAAATAGAATCAACATGTACCCCTAACATAAGTGATGTTTTTTGTAGTTGAGATGCAATAGTTTGGTCGATATCCTGATCAGGTTTAATGCCGTCCCATAATGTGTCAATTTTATTAAGGACGACAGCGACTCCTTTATTTTGTTTGCTGCGCCGAAACCCTTCTATATGGTATTGCCATACATCTAGGTCACTACGAGTGACACCTGTGTCAGCGGCAAGAATAAAAACAATTGCTTGAGCAGCTGGCAGCATATTTAATGTTAGTTCAGGCTCACACCCTAATGCATTGAGTCCTGGTGTATCAAGAATCACCAGGCCTTGCTTCAACATTGAATGTGGAAAACTAATAAGGGCATGCCTCCATTTTGGAATTTCTAAATTGCCGTCCTCATTTTTGTTCATATTAAACTGTAGTGATTGATCCTGTTGGGCTTCCTCTTCAGAATACAAACCTAGTTTGATTGCTTGCTCCACAGACACCGCTTTGGTCTTAACAACTTCGCGCATCGCCTGTTCCATTTGGTCTGGTGAGTTGATGTCGAGGCTGATTTGTGTCCATTGAATGGGGTCTAGTTTAAAGTCAGCAATGGTCATTTCATCATCTAAACGTGTTTCGATAGGCAATAATCTAACATAAGCTTCGTCAAGCTTTCGATCATAAAAAAGCTCGGTGGGACACATAGTGGTACGACCCGCATCAGAGGGCAATAGTCTACGTTTGTAATCAGCAAAAAACAGTGCATTGATCAATTCAGTTTTACCACGTGAAAACTCTGCGACAAAAGCAATATTTAATCGATCAGATTTTAATGCATCCACTGCTTCAATAAAGCGTAAGGTATCTTCGCTTTGGATTAAGTCTCTAGCCTCAAGCCATTGATGAAAGCGTTCCACTGAATGTATCAGTTGCTGTTTCCATTGGTCATAGGCTTCGATATTATTTTCAAGCAGTTTGTCAGTCATACGGTTACGCTGTTTGTGTCTTGTGTGATATTGCTTAGTGAAGAAAAAAATTATGTTATCTGCTTCACTCGCTTCTATATGTCACTAAGTTTATAAAAGGCTTAAACTCTGAATGTCGTAATTCAAAAAAATGCTACTTATGGAATGCAAATATTGTGCTGAAACACTACTATTGACCCAACTTTATTCACATTGATAGTGGTTGCTTAAAATTTAGACACATGTAAGTGCTTTATGCTGTATTAGCATGTTGAATTTATACAGTATATCGGCAATAAAAGTGATCTCTTTAGACTGGTCTAAGCTGTGAAGTCAAAAAAGTGAAAAATAATGAATTTTGATAGATACTGATAGATATTGAAAGGCTTAACTAAATTAGGGGATAAGACCCGTAGTCCCTAGTGTGATCGACGTTTTCTAATAAATTTTTATAGCAAATATTACGAGGCACCTGCACCTTGATTAGGTTAAAGGGCCTCGTTTTATAATACTGAGCAATATAATGGCTTTAATGTTTATAAATATTCCACTATTTGCTTAAGCTTTGTAATATTTTTAATACAGTCTTTGTGCTCATCGAATGGCAAAGATTGAGTTCGAGAACATCATCATAATGTTACTAAAGTCTTCTAGTTAAGGCTTCCTAGATATTTACCAACATAGTTTCCTTCTTGTTCTCCGCCTGGTTTAGTGATGACCCAATCTATTATATGATTTTCAGGAAAAGAATAGGGTTGTTTAAATTGATATCCCGCAACATTTTTTGGCTTGCTATAAATATAACCTTTAATAACTCCATCATTAATACTGGCTACAGAAATAAAAACTTGTTCTTCAGTTCCTTCTTGGTCACGAATGCGGGTGACTACGAAAAAATAGTGTCCTTCAGGCAAGCCCTTGCTCCAACGTTTTTTAGCGTTAGGATAGGCGGCACGTGCACGACGGATATGAGGGCGCATTGCATGATAAATTCGACTAACCTGACCATTTTTCAAGTACATTCCCTTGTCTTGTGGGATGGGTGAGGTTCCCCTTTTTTGTTTACTATTAGTGGCTGTATTTGAATTGGCGGCAATAGTGGATACAGCAAAAAGACTAAGTATTAATAATAGGATAGCTCGGTTAATATTGTTAATGGGACTAAACATGGGAACTGGATCTCCTGATCGCTGTAGATTGGAATAAAGCGTATATTTTATTCTAGCAAAATAGGGACCAAAAACTCATTAATGAGTTTTTGGTTTAAGATTTTCGCATTGAAAATAATCTTGTCGCTAGCCGTTGATCACTATTAATTTTATTCAGGGTTAAAGCGTTTAACGATTTCGCTCAGATATTCGCCAATACTAGGAAGATTCATATACACAAAAATGGGTAGCAAGACCAATACTAATCCAGCAAATATCCAAGTCATTATTCCGTAGGAACTATTAGCGGGGCCGTATTTATTGGACGTTGGATTACCTGGTAGAATTGTTATAAAAATAATAGCAAATGTTAATGGAAATAGGTAAAGAATTATCCCAAATGATGGTGAACGCCCAATGTCGCGTAAGCGTCCCATAGTAATAATGAGGTAACTAACGAGCAATGTTCCACTACTTATTCCAATGTAAAGCATAGGATCAGTTTGATAGCCGTCACTCACTGTATTTCCACTAGTGTTACTAAGGATAAAATAGAAAATAGAGTCAAAGTAAACTAGCATCAGTAAGCAACCAAGGCTTGCGCCGACCGCTAAAATACTTGCGTGAAATCGATCTATACGACCGCTGAGTAAAGAAAAAGGAACTGAATGGTTATTGATACTAACAGAATTATTGTGAAGTGATGTGGACTCAGCAGTATCAAGTTTCTTTCGTTTTTTATCGCTTGAATCTATATCAAATAGCTTAGATTTTTTGAGTGTTGTGTCAATTGATAGAGCTTCAGTGCTGTGAACCTTTGCTGGAGTTTCATCAAACGTATCGGGTTTTTTGAGTTCTTCATCAATAGACGTTGTATTTGTACTGTCTTCTTTTTTGGAGTCTTCGTCTATTAAATCTACATCAAACATATCTACTTTTTTGAGTTCTTCATCAATAGACGTTGTATTTGTGCTGTCTTCTTTTTTGGAGTCTTCGTCTATTAAATCTACATCAAACATATCTACTTTTTTGAGTTCTTCATCAATAGATGTTGTATTTGTGCTGTCTTCTTTTTTGGGGTCTTCGTCAAATAAACCTACATCAAAGATGTCTGATTTTTTGGGATCTTCGGCAATTAAATTTACATCAAACATGTCTGATTTTTTGAGTTCTTCATCAATAGATGTTGTATTTATGCTGTCAATTTTTTTGGGATCTTGATCTATTGAATCACTATTGAACATATCGGTTTTTTTGAGTTCTTCATCAATAGACGTTGTATTTATGCTGTCAATTTTTTTGGGATCTTGATCTATTGAATCACTATTGAACATATCGGTTTTTTTGAGTTCTTCATCAATAGACGTTGTATTTATGCTGTCGATTTTTTTGGGATCTTGATCTATTGAATCACTATTGAACATATCGGTTTTTTTGAGTTCTTCATCAATAGACGTTGTATTTATGCTGTCGATTTTTTTGGGATCTTGATCCATTGAATCACTATTGAACACATCAGTTTTTTTGAGGTCTTTACCAATTGAACTTGTATCAAGGCTATCAGCGTATTGGGGGTTTTGGTCAATTGAGTCAATATTAAATGCATTAATTTTATTAAGGTCTTTATCTATTGAGTGTGTATCAATGCTATCAGATTGTTTTGGGTCTTCATCCTGTGGATTAGAATCTGATATTATTTTGACAGTGCTCTTATTGTTGATATTTTGTTCAGAGGGGTCTTGGTCAATAGCCACTTTATCGGAAGACACTTCGAAATCATCAAGATTTAATTTGTGCTCTTTTTTGTCGACAGATTTACCTTGAGATGGGGATTTTTCCTCATCGGTGTCTATAGAGCCTAGAGTTGGTTCAATGCGATCATCGTTCATTTTTTTTATCTGGTTATAATCATTAAGTTAATAAAATACTATGTCTGGCTATATGTCAGCAAGTAATTGAAATTTATACTAGCAATTCTAGACCTTTTATCTGAATCGTGCCGGACTCTTATCAAAGCTATTTCTTAGGGAGATTGTGATTCAGCCATGATTGTCATTGCTCAAAAATATTAATGACTGTATTTTGCTATGAGACAAGCATTTTATGCTAATTTCTTACTTGTTTTAGCATATTTAAACAGTTTTATCATTGTTGAGATTACTGCAAAGTATATTAACCACTATGCCACAAAAATGGATCAAGAACATCGCTAATGCTAAAAAATAGATGATTTTTTGTCTGATGACTCTATTTTGAGCAAGAAAAATCAGGTTTTATCAGGCGTACGTGGAGGAATTGGATGGGTAGGAAAATGAGTAATGTTATTATTTTGTTTTTGTTCAGTAGTAATGATTTTGCTGCACCCTTCTTTATTAACTTGGTCGATTCGAACGATAGATTGTAAAGGAATATAGGTTCGTTTTACATTTTCAAACTCAAGTTTAAGTTTTTCTTCAGTAGGGTCTACTAATAATTGTGAGCGCTCATTGAACAAAATATTATTCACTTCAACAAAGCCATACATACTATCGTGAGAGACTTCGTGCGCATATATTTCATACACATCGCCTTGATTATAAAATTTTATTCGATAAATATGTTTGTCTTTCACTGAATAGCTCGTTAATGCTGAATGCCAAGGTTATTATAGCAGTATCTCTTTGCATACGTCATGTTTCGTGTTGTTCTTGATATTTAAATTTGCTTGATATTTTTATATATGCCCAGCTAACGTTTTTTTATCAAATTATAGGTAACTTTGTTTAGAGAGAGCTGATTTAGATTCGAAAAATTTTGCTCAACTTGAGGCCTTAAGAGTCTCGATAATGATTAGACTATTCGCCTCAATTTCATCGTTGTAAACCGAGGTTTCTTGAGTGTTCAATAACGTCCTACTGCTATATCAAAAGCGCCATAGGCAAACCCGAAAGTTTTGATTACTGCAATATACAGAAAAGGTATTGCCATTTTTACTAATGTAATCAATATTATAGCTACCATAGGCGATATATCAAATCCTCCAGCAGTAGCAATGCGTTTTTTTATGGGTAACATAATAGGGTGAATTATTTGATTAATTAATCCCAAAACAGGATTGTATCCACCACCAGGTTGAATCCAGCTAACAATGACCATAATTAAAATAGAAAATAAATAAATATTAAGTAGTAAGTTAAATAAGCCAAAAGGTGCTTCAACAAAGTTACGTAATAGTTGTAATTCTGCGCCGCTAATCAAATTTAATAAGGTTAACATTAAATATTGGAGGAGGAGTAATAACACGATCGTGGGAAGATCAACAGATCGATAAGCAGGCACAAACTTACGAAAAGGAACAATCATGGGATTCGTTAAACGGTAAATGCCTTGTGATAGTGGATTATGAAAGTCTGCACGCACTGCTTGCATTAAAAGCCTTAACATCACAATTAATATCAAAATTCCAAAAATAACACTCGTTAAAAGTGACCCTGCTTGTGAAAAATACCCCATTATGCCCCCAATTTATCTGCCAATTCGATTGATCGTTGTTTAGCAGCTTGCAATGCAGATTCGAATAGCTCGACTAGTCCGCCTGATTGTAGCACTTCCAGTGCGCGTTCGGTGGTTCCGCCAGGGGATGTCACCTGTTGTCGTAAGAGTTTTGCTGTACTTGAACTTTCAAGTGCCATTTTTGCGGCACCAAATGTCGTTTCAATGGCCAATAATCGAGCCGTGTTTTCATCAAGACCTAATGCTACACCTGCCTCTTGTAATGCTTCAATCACTAAAAAAATATAGGCAGGGCCACTACCAGAAAGTGCAGTCACAGAATCTAGCATTGATTCCTCGTTAAGCCAAAGCGTCACGCCCACTGAACGTAAAATATTTTCTGCCCGACTTTTTTGTTGTTCGCTTACCGCGCTGTTGGCAAACAAACCACTCATACCGCTGCCAACCAATGCAGGTGTGTTTGGCATGCAGCGCACTATAGCTCTGTTGCCACCAAGCCAGCGATTAATGTCGGTTTCTCGAATACCTGCTGCGATAGAGACTATTAACGTTTGTGTGTGTTGGAAATCTGATGCAAGGTTTTGACACACCGCCTTCAAGATTTGTGGTTTTACTGCGAGGACAATAATATCGGCCTTACTACTGGCTACAATATTGTTATCAGTAGAATGTACTGCATAACGACTAGTGATTTGCTCGCGCTGGCTCTTATTAGGATCGGCTATGGTGATTTTGTCGCATGGCCAGCCATCATTGAGCATCCCTCCTATAAGACTGGATGCCATATTACCGGCTCCAATGAAACTAATAGTGGGCTTGTCAGAGGTGTTGCTACTGCTCATGTTATTACCTTTAGATTTTTTACGGGCTATAAATTACTTTAGATTTAGTGTTACAGGTTTAACGGATCCATGATTTATTTTAGCACGATATCGCCTACGAAAGTCTTGTTCAATATGAATCTTCCCGAGTGCTTAATAAGAGCCCTAATGTCATTACGCCTCCTGGCGAAGCTAGTGCCTCACTTGTTAGTTGATTGCATGTTCAAGCTATTATTGTGTTCTGGGACCGAAAATAGCAGTGCCAATTCGTACCATAGTTGAACCTGCGGCAATGGCAGCTTGATAATCATTACTGGTCCCCATCGAAAGCGTATCGATAGTTTTTTGAGATTGTTTAAGTTGATTATACAAGCTAGCGAGTGTTTCACATTGTTTTTGTTGTTCTGAAAATTTTGTTGTAGGAGCAGGTAAACCCATAATACCGCGTAAGCGTAAGTGCGGAAGTTGCTCAATTTCGGTCGCGAGCGACATAAGCTGATGTTGTAATATTCCTGACTTTGAGTGCTCAAGGCTAACATTGATTTGGACTAATATATTGAGGGGAGACAAGTGGGGTGGACGTTGTTCATTTAAGCGGCTCGCTATTTTGAGCCGATCAACACTATGCACCCAAGAAAAGTTCTCGGCAATGGCTTTTGTTTTGTTCGATTGAATAGAGCCGATAAAATGCCAAATGACCTGGGAGTTATTTAGTTGAATCTGTTTATCTAGCGCTTCTTGCAAATAGTTTTCACCGAAATCTATTTGTCCTTGCTTAATCACTGTTTCAAGCTCATTAGCACTGCGAGTTTTACTGACAGCCAGTAGTTTTACTGAGCACCGTTCACGTTTTGACTGTTGTTCAGCCTGATAAATTTGTTGTTGTACGGCTTGTAAATTAACGGCGATGTTATTCATTATTATTCCTGAAGTAATAGTCGATAAGCTTTTGACTCAGCCACGGTTAATTATATCGCTAAAGGTGAATAATTTCCTTAGCTCTACTAAGGAAGCGCTAAGCTAATGTGCTTAATGAAACAGAAAACGTAGAAAAACTTAAAGCTATTTGTGAAAAGAACGACAACCTGTATTGATAGTATGTATTAACGAAAAGAGGAGATTCAATGGATATTGCCGAGCTTTTAGCCTTTGCGGTCAAAAATAATGCATCTGATTTGCATTTATCAGCAGGATTACCGCCAATGATCAGGGTGGATGGTGATATACGTCGCATCAACGTACCCGCCATGGATCATAAAATGGTTCATTCGTTGGTATACGATATTATGAACGATAAGCAACGTAAAGATTATGAAGAGTTTTTGGAAAATGACTTCTCATTTGAAATTCCAGGATTAGCCCGCTTTCGTGTTAATGCTTTTAACCACAATCGTGGGGCAGGGGCAGTGTTTAGAACTATTCCCTCTACTATATTAACGCTTGAAGATTTGGGTTGTCCCAAAATATTTGAAGATTTGGCAGATACGCCACGTGGTTTAGTTTTAGTGACTGGGCCAACAGGTTCAGGTAAATCAACCACCCTAGCCGCTATGGTCAATCATCGCAACGAAAATGATTTTGCGCATATACTGACCATTGAAGATCCAATTGAATTTGTGCATCAGAGTAAAAAATGTTTAGTCAATCAACGAGAAGTGCATCGAGATACCTTAGGCTTTAGTCAAGCATTACGTTCTGCATTACGAGAAGATCCCGATGTTATTTTAGTGGGAGAGCTACGTGATCTGGAAACTATTCGCTTGGCGATGAGCGCTGCTGAAACAGGCCATTTAGTCTTTGGAACGTTGCATACTAGTTCTGCTGCAAAAACGATAGACCGAGTGATTGATGTGTTTCCTGAAGGTGAAAAATCAATGATTCGTTCGATGTTATCCACCTCATTACGGGCTGTGATTGCACAAACATTGATGAAAAAAAATGGTGGGGGTCGGACCGCAGCTTGGGAAATAATGATAGGAACCCCTGCTATTAATAACTTAATTAAAGAAGATAAAATTGCACAAATGTATTCAGCCATTCAAACAGGGCAAAGTTTGGGGATGCAAACCTTGGATCAACATTTGACTCAGTTGGTGACCAAAGGTTTGGTCTCGAAAGCCGAAGCTCGGATTAAGGCAAAAGACCCTTCAGCGTTCAAATAAGTATAATTAACACTAGGAGCAATAATGGATTTTTCATCCTTATTAAAATTGATGGTGGCCAAGAAGGCTTCAGATCTCTTCGTTACTGCGGGGGTATCACCGTCACTCAAAGTGAATGGCGTCTTACAGCCTGTTACTCAGTCATCGTTGACCCCTGATCAGGCGCAGACGATGGTGTATAGTGTGATGAATGATAAGCAGCATCAAGAATTTGATCTAAATAACGAATGTAATTTTGCGATCAGTTCCACAGGAATAGGGCGCTTTCGTGTTAGTGCTTTTCGTCAACGAAATTATGCGGGTATGGTTTTACGGCGTATTGAATCTAATATCCCTGATATTGATGATTTAGGTTTGCCGCCTATTATCAAAAATTTGGCGATGACTAAACGAGGCTTAGTGATATTTGTGGGAGCAACAGGGACAGGAAAATCTACTTCACTAGCTTCTATGGTAGGTTATCGTAATCAAAATAGTTCTGGGCATATCATCACGATAGAAGATCCGATTGAGTTCATACATCAACACGCAGGATGTATTGTGACCCAACGAGAAGTGGGTATTGATACTGAAAGTTTTGAAGTGGCATTGAAAAATACCTTGCGCCAAGCACCTGATGTTATTTTAATTGGGGAAATACGGTCGCGTGAAACAATGGATTACGCAGTGGCATTTGCAGAAACAGGACATCTATGCTTGGCGACTTTGCATGCCAATAATGCTAATCAGGCACTTGATAGAATTATTAACTTTTTTCCTGAAGATAGGCGTAATCAATTATTTATGGATCTGTCTTTAAATTTAAAGTCATTAGTCGCACAGCAGCTAATCCCGACCCCGGATGGTAAGGGGCGGCGCGCTTGTATTGAAGTATTAATTAATACACCGTTGGCAGCAGATCTCATTCGGAAAGGTGAAATACACAAGATTAAGGAGCTGATGAAGCGTTCAGCCAATCAGGGAATGCAAACCTTCGACCAAGCGCTGTATGAACTATTTTGTCAAAATCAAATAACAAAAGAGGATGCGATTCATTATGCAGATTCTGCGAATGAAGTCAGATTAATGATTAAGCTTGGGGACGCTGATCCAGACAAGTTTGATAGTGCAATGTCAGGGGTTAATCTGGTTGATAAGCAAGATGCCATGTAACAACAAAGGGTAAAAAATTAAGCGAGCCAGTCAGTTCGGTTTTGATGGTAGTGAGTGCTGCCAATGAAAAGCTTCTGGTGACTATTGGGTTACACCATTTTATTGTTTCGTTATATTTAGCCTTTACTTATATCTAAACTTCTATCTTAATAGCGGGCATGACTACTCGAAAAGTTAAGCTTGTCGTCGAGCAAGATAGCGCTGTTCTATAAGGACTATGCGCCGTTGCATTTCACTACTCCAAAAACCAGTATCTCGCAAAAATACCAAGTTTTGCATAGCACTATCACCTGTGTAATAAGATGACCAGTGACGTAACTTTTCACCCGCTTCTATAATTGAGCTTATCAACCATTCGGCACTACGTTCGCCAGGGTTGATAGAGTCATAATGCGCAGCAGCTGCTAATAAAGGTTTTTCAATGGTGACTGTTCGTGTGTCATTAAAACGTTGAAAAGCGACTTGAGTTGCTTCTAGTGCTTGTCTACGTTCACCAAACTCTGTCGCGATCCGCGCATAAGTAGACAGGTCTGAGTAAGTCGGGTTATGAGTGATAGACTCATGTGCTTTTATCTTTGCAGTCAACAAAGCCTTATAACGTATTAAGGCGCTTAATGAGGTATCTTGCGCTACGTTATAAAATGCGAGTATGTTGTTAACTTGTTCAAGATCTGATTCAGACAGTTGAGCCCATTGGTTTGCCAAAATAGGGGCAATAGTAGAAGTATTATAATACTCTGCAAGATAGTCTTGCATATTGTCTGGCATTTCGCAGTGAGCTGAAATATCTCTTATGAGTAATCCTTTTTCTTCGAGTTGAAGTGCATAATCATCCTTGCAAGCAAAAAGGTTTAATAAAAACCCGTCATGTTTATGTTCGGGATCTAGTGGGACCAATACATTGAGCCCTTGTATAAGGCAGTAACTTGAATAGCCTATCGTCGCAAAAGCAGCAATGAGCCCCTCATTGACTTTTCCTGCGTGTACTCGTTCATACATTACCAAAGGAGAATATTTTTCAAAAAAGGCATTCCCACCATGGATGATTTTAACTTCCTCACCTTCAGCATCTAGTTTAACGAAGTCAACAGACTGAATACTGATCGATTCGAAAAAATCATCCAATGTACGTAATGAAACACTTTCTGTGATGCCGTTTTTGCTTTTTGTAGGATCATCGGTCGTGGTCGCTAAGCGATTAAATTCAGGATTATTCTCAAGACTCAATTCTGCTTGTCCACAATGATCAGAAAGTGCACATGCAATCAGTTCAACATTATTAGCCAGATTTAATTGTTTACTATATTCCAAGTGTTTCATTACATCAGTGGTGGGTTCAAAAGCCCAAACTTTCCCTAAGTGGTTATTTTGTTGTGCAATTGAAAAAGTATAGCTGCCATAGTTAGCCCCTATATCCACAGCATTCATGCCTGGTTGAATGAAATGACGAACAAAACCAATTTCATCTTCAAACCAATCGAGTTGTTCTTGTAGAACATACGGAGTCAGCAGCTCCAGTGAGTCAGGTGCAGAAATTTTGACTCCAGACTCTAAGGTAAAAGTACGAGGATGACTGGATGCCGGTTTTATCATAGAAACCGAGGCTGCAACTGTTCCATTTGTCGGGGTTCCCTCTGAAGCAAGAGCTTTTCCAATGACTCCGCAACAACGTTTAAATTTTTTCCCGCTACCGCATGGGCAGGGCTGATTTCTTGATGTGGCCATGGTTTTCTCTTAAAGTGAGTACAAATCTGCTATTATTGTAACTTCATGATATAGCGAGGTATTATACGGTAATCAGAGGGGGGATAAAAGCTTAGTAGACTATTGAAATTTGTTCATGTGGCACAATTCGGCGTTAAAATTATTTTCAATATGCTCATTTACTTTAAGTAAACTGCGCTATTTCATCTGATTTTGCCTTGTCTTGCACTCACTTGAACGAAATTCAATAGCCTACTAGAAATTATTGAAATTTGTTCATGTGGCACAATTCGGCGTTAAAATTATTTTCAATATGCTCATTTAACCTTCACTAACCTAGAAAATAAGGCTGCTTTGATTGCCAATTGCTTACTTTGACACTAATATTCAGTAGAATACGTAAACTTTAGTCAGGGAAGTTCTGCAAGATAATAAAATTAAGGTTACTATAATAATATTGACAATAATGTCGACTTTTTCGTGTCAGAGCATCATTATTGGTGGTCATTAACAATTCTAAAATATCGGGAAACTATCCGTCTTTAAGTAAAAAGGAATACTATGTTTAAATACCCGCAACTTAAACTGGGACAAATAGGGGTGCTGAGCCTAATTGCATCACTATTATTTTTAGTGACAGTATCTTCAACAGCGAATGCAGCCTCTTGTGGTAAACAATACAGGGTGTCAGCAGGGGTCCTTAAGCATTATACTAATCGCAAGACGGGCAAGCCAGATGTCCGCATAGGAAATTATACTACCCGTATTCCATTGTTTAGACGTGCCAAATTAAACCCGTATTATTTTGGTGTGCTTATCCGTCCACGACATCGACGACCTTATACCATTGAAGTCACTTATGAGGTTCCGCACACTAATAAAATTAACTCATCGTATTTTAAGTCCGTCACTCGTAAAGGACATAGTCTTGTTTTACGGGAAAAAGAAGTAACGGTCACAGGTAAGGGTGCAGTACGAATGCGTCTGTCTGTAGGTGACCAGCCAGGTATTTACAAAGCTAGAGTAAAGGTGAATAAACGATTATGCCGCGTAGTGTCTTTTAGGGTGTATAAAAATATCATCAGAAAAAAAAGTCGAAGAAAAAAAAGAAGAAAAAATAGAAAATCTCGGTCTAAAAAACAAGCTAGTAAAAAGAGTAGTTGAGTCGTAAAGGTCTTGACCGATAAGGGTGTTAATAGAGTGGTTCAGGACAATGAGTCTCTGAACAGCTGTTGTAGTAAACAGTCATATACACAGGAAAATTAATATAGTGACTGGCAGTTAAGAACTTTAATATTAGGAGATATGGAAAAATATCAATCACTGTTAGGGCATGGTTGCAGTGACACCAATAGGGACATTGACATATTTTAGTGAACCCATTGCATTGATTACTCTTCCTGTACGTGTGATATTGGTTAAACTAGAATTCAGTGTTCCTCCATTTTTTATCGCATTGACGGTCTGGCTATCTTCATAAGCTGGGTTCCAGGCAATCAGCATCGCAGCCAGTCCTGCGACATGTGGCGAAGCTTGTGAGGTTCCAGAAAAGTTTAAATAAGAATTAGCATTCACTTGGCTAGTTTCAATTCTAAGCCCATAAATAGCCACTCCTGCTCCAGTAACCGAAGCATCAGTTTTTAACTGGAAGCCAATGGTACAAGTCGCGGTAAAGCAATTATTAAGGGTCAAATAATTAGTGTCGGCAGTGGTCCCACCATTAGCGGATACTCCACTATGACTGGTTATTAAATTGCCAGCAACAAAAGGATCGCCCCCTGCGGCTTTACTATTAACATTAATTTTATCGACCCCTGCTTGGGTGTTGAAAACAATATTGTAAACAAGCCTAGCTCTATTAGCAGTATTTAAATCAAAGTTTTTATAAGTGACTTCACTAAGGTTATTGGAATAAGGCCCACTACTGCTACAAAAATTTGATGGATTTATTAACATATTGCTAATGTTAGGCAAGCTGCATTGGGTTTCCAGCCAGCCACCGGTGAGAGTCCAGCCGGTCATGTTATCGATAATCCATTCGCCTGGTGTAGTGTTATAAATAGAAACGCCTGGTGCTCCGACATCTACAGAGTTTGCGCCAGTATTTGAAAAAGATGCTAATCCGAAAGTTTGGTTCATCGCTGCTACACAAATAACGTTTGAGTGAGTCCGTGAATAGTTACAAGGATAGAATGGCTGGCTATCATTATTGCTGGCATTATTCCCGGCGGCTGCAACAATAACAACTTTATTGTTTCTAGCATGATTTATCGCATTATCCATTGCAGCAGTGGTGCCTGTCGCCCCCAAGCTTAAATTAATGACCTTTACACCATTATCCACGGCATGAATAATTGCGGTAGCGACATTTGCTAGTGTGCCAGTCCCTGTTTCATCTAACACACGTAGGGGTAATATTTTTGCTTGCCAACACACTCCGCTAGTCCCTTTATTATTATTGCCGCGAGCACCAATTATTCCAGCAACATTTGTCCCATGTGATTCATTTCCTGCATCAGGATAGGGGTCGTTATCGTTATCCACAAAATCCCACATGTTGGTTGTGACGATATTGTCCACCAGATCACTATGGGTATAGTTAATTCCAGTATCAATCACTGCTACAGTCACTGAACTACAATCAGTAATATGATCCCATAATAACTCTACATTAATATCAGCATTAGTAGTGCCTTCTTCGCCAGTGACGGTGATGCCTGGATTTCGTAAACCCCACTGTTGGTTGTAGAAAGTATCATTAGGAGCGGCAAGACTATAAACATAATAATTGTAATCAACCGAAGCGACATTTGGGTTGGACCGGAATCGAGCCATCACCAGAGTTAACGATTGATTGGCGGCAAGTGTGACTACTGTAAATTTTTTATTAACACCAAAGCTGTGGTGTGTGGCTGAGGCATATTGCTGAATCATTAAATTACTGCTTAGAGCACTGACAGATTTTTTAAAGCTCACTATAATCTCAGTGTCTTTATAAAGTTTTCTTCCCCTGTTGTCTCGATTAGCCTGATGATTGATTGCGGTAGTATTATTAGAAGCTTTCGCTGTAGGGTCTACACTAGGACCACCAGCAAATACTCGAGAACTGCCTAGGATAAAACAAAATATGGATAGTGCTAAGCAAATAACTCTTTTAACTCTTGGATGAGGGAGTGTTGAGCGTGATAAATTTTGCATAATAGGCTACTCACTTCTAGGGGAGAGTAAAAGGAACGTTCACGGTAATTTGAGTGGATGCTTGGCTATTAGTATTTGCCACTGGAAAGGCAGTATAGGCGGCGACTCTTACGTAATAAATGCCTGAGGCTAGGGTATGTGTTTGTGATATGGGTGCTTGTGTACCAGAAACCCAAGGGGCATTAAATGCTGTGACCCCAATGTCTGCAATGTCAAAACCAGAGGTTTGGCTAATGTAAACATTATAGCCCCCGCCTGTCTGATTGACGCGCAATTCTTTATTAGCTTGCCAGTGAATAGTGACATTTATTAATTGTGAGGTTGTGCCCGTAAAAACGGGTGAGTTGTCAGGTGGACTGCCTCCACCTCCGCCGCCACAAGCAAGTAAAAGGCTTGTCGATAGGGCGATTGCCCAAGCAAAGAACGAACGACTATTGACTGTATTTTGAATCGACATTTTTCCGTCATTTTAAATGTGGAGAATGTCATTACTGCATTTTTCATACCTATAAAATAGATAATCAAAAAATTGAAAAATAATAATAAGGTTGAAGGAAGAGGCTTAACAATGTGAGCAACAGACAAGGGGCTGGCTACAAGTGAGTCTTGAGTCGCCCCTTAATTGTCTTAATGGTGTGAGTTATAATGGCCATTATAAACGCCATGGATGTTATATCCGTGACTATTATAACCATGGATGTTATAGCCATGGTTATTGTAACCATGAGCGTTATATCCATGACTGTTATAACCGTGAGCGTTGTATCCATGAACGTTATAACCGTGAGCATTATAGCCGTGGTCATTGTAAATAACGACTTCATGGGTATCGCCTGCCAGCACACTTCCACTAATACCAAAAGATAAAGCGCAAGCAGTTAATCCCGCTAAAACAATTGATTTGGTCGATTTCTTCATATGAGTCCCTATATATGTATGAGTTAATGATAGGTGGAAGTATAATCTTGTGAATATGAATAGAATATGAACAAAGGGAAATTAGAAGAGGAAAATAAAAAAAGAGAGAAATATCAGTTATTTATTTTTTTGAAGCCATTTGCCTCAGAGATTGAGGGCGCAGTCTTCGCCGATAAAGTGACTAATAAATTAATTTAGCATCAAATACTGGTCCATCCACACATACACGCTTCATTGTAGGCCCTTGATCAGTGTTCACTTCCACCACACAACCCGCACAACCTCCTACTGCACAAGCCATATATTCTTCAAGAGATATTTGGCAAGCAATATTAAATTCGCGGGCGAGCTCGGCCACTGCTTTTAGCATTGGTTCTGGCCCACAGCTAAATATTTCAATATTACTATGTTGTGATTGTTCAATGGATTCAATGTAGTGGCGCGCAAGACCGGTGACATAACCTTGATAACATCCAGCGTAATCTTGGGTACTGCACAGTCTGCTGGCGATTCCCCAATCATCCAGTAATGGCATGCAGGCTGTCACGTCAGCAGGTATGCCAGAGACAATAATTTGAGACGGTTGGGTGTTAAAGGGAAAGGGAACTTCTGAACCCATAATGGTAAAACTTTGCGCCTGTTGCTTTTGTTGTTTAATTTGTTCTGCTAAAAATACCATGGGTGGAATGCCGACCCCGCCGCCAATTAATACTCTTAAAGGACGCTGACTACTTAAAGTAAACCCTTGGCCGATAGGACCGAGCAGTGATAATTCCTCACCTACTTGTGCTTGGCTTAGGAGCTTTGTTCCTTCTCCAACCGCCTTATACAAAAAATCGACCCAACCCTGTGTGGCCGATACTCGCATAATTGATAAAGGTCGACGCATGGCGCGTAAGGGATGACACTGAATATGTGAAAAACTTCCCGCTTGTGCATGACTGGCGCATTCAGGTGCATGCACTCTCAATATATACTGATCTCCGTCATAGGCATGATGACTGAGCACTTTCGCTTGTTCACTGAATATCGTATTGCGGTGGGATTGAGAAGATTTCATAAATGTAATGTTACCTAAAGCCAGGGGGTTAATAATGTGTGCAGATATAGGAATCGTTATTGATCTTCAAATACAATGTTTCCCTTATACAGGGTTTGGGTGACACGTCCTTTAAAATACCAGCCATCAAACGGAGTATTATGTCCCAAGCTTTGCATCTCAGAGGCATTGAACTGCCATTCAACATTAGGATCGATAATACATATATCAGCATTACTGCCGATAGACAGGTTCCCACAGTCTAGGCCTAAAATATTAGCGGGCCCAGTGGTCAACCGTGCAATGGCATTTTTGAGCGATAACACGCCATCCTCCACTAGTTTTAAAGTAAGCGGTAATAAGGTCTCCAGACCAGAAATACCTGGTTCAGTGACGCCAAAAGGCCGGTTTTTAGCATCAGCCTCATGCGGTTGATGGTCTGAACTGATGCCACTAATGATGCCAGTGCTAACGCCTCGGCGTAAGCCTTCTCGATCTCGTTGAGTGCGTAAAGGTGGGATGACATGACAATTAGCATCAAACTCTGCAATGTCCATTTCAGTTAAATGTAACTGGTGCGCACTAACACTACAACTTACCTGGTGACCGTCATATCTTGCACGACCAATCATTTGAGTCGCACGTGAGGTCGATAAATGCAGAAAATGGGCACGAACTCCAATTTGTTCGATCAACGCAATATCACGTGCGACTGCAGTGGTTTCAGCAGCAGCTGGAATGCCCGGTAAACCCAGAGAGGTTGCAATAGCCCCTTCATGTGCACAACCGTTAGCAGACAAGTGATGTTCTTGTGGTGTGAGGAAAACTGTGAGTCCAAACGTAGCAGCATATTCCATTGAGCGGCGTAATACTTGAAGATTTTGGATCGGATATAAATGCGCAACCGCGACACAACCTGCTTCTTTTAATGCCGCCATTTCGCTTAATTGTTTTCCAGCCAGTTGTTGTGTTAAAGCCGCAATGGGATGGATGCAGGCGTATCCAGCATCTTCTGCTTGTCGACGAACTAACTCAGCAACTGCTGGGGTATCAATAATTGGGTGGGTATTAGGCGGTTGGCAAAGGGTTGTGATGCCAGCACTGGCTGCAGCTTTTGATTCACTGGCAATCGTTGCTTTGTGTTTTTGGCCGGGTTCACGGCTATGGGCACAAAGGTCCACTAAACCAGGACAGACCAGCTTTCCTGAGGCCTCTATTTTTTTTTGCGCATTAAATCCATCAGGTGCATCACCTATTGCGATAATTTTATTGTCGTCTATATGGAGGTTGAGTCGTTTCTCCAAATTATTGGCAGGGTCGACAAGAGTGCCATTATTAATACTAATGCGCATTAGTGATCACCTGGAGCGTTTGCGCCACTACGCATCGTCATTGACATCACTGCCATACGCACAGCGATGCCATGTGAAACCTGCTGTAAAATGACCGAGCGTGGTCCATCAGCAATAGCAGAGGTCATTTCAACCCCTCGATTTATTGGGCCAGGATGCATAATGATGGCATCGTCTTTAGCATAAGCTAAACTTTTTTCAGTGAGACCATAGAGCTGAAAATATTCTCCTTCTGAGGGTAACATAGCACCTTGCATTCGCTCTTTTTGAAGGCGTAACATGATCACCACATCAATGTCTTTTAGTCCGGTTTGTAAGTCATGATACACATGTACGCCAAGACAATGAGGCTCAGCAGGAATTAGCGTTTTAGGCGCAATGATACGAATTTCATGCACTCCCAACATATTTAGGGCAATAATTTGTGAGCGAGCGACTCGTGAATGCAGTACATCGCCAATAATAGCAACACGTAGTCGAGAAAATTCAGGTTTGTGACGACGAATAGTAAACATATCGAGCATTGCTTGAGTAGGGTGAGAGTGGCTACCATCGCCTGCATTGAGCACGCTAACATGAGGTCGGACATGACGTGCGATAAAGTGGGCTGCGCCACTTTGATTGTGCCGTACCACAAACATATCTGCATGCATAGCTTCTATTGTGCGGAGTGTGTCCAATAGGGTTTCCCCTTTGGCTGTGGCTGAGGCATCTATATTAATATTGAGTACATCGGCTGACAATCGTTTGGCGGCAAGTTCAAAAGTAGTGCGGGTACGGGTACTGGCTTCAAAAAATAAGTTTACAATGGTTTTGCCCCGTAATAACGGAACTTTTTTGATTGATTGCTCAGGAATAATTGCAAAAGATTCAGCAGTATTGAGGATGTCTGTCAGAATAGTTTGAGAAAGCCCATCAATGGACAAAAAATGTTTTAATTTTCCCTGTTCGTCAATCTGTAAAGACATAGATGCTTTGGGTTCCAGCTTCGGATTAATAAGTACTTGGAACTATATAAATACTTGGTATTTAGTGCCAAGGTTTCTATTAGTATATCATGATGTGTTGTTTGATGCTTTTTGAATCTCGTACTTCAGTGGGGCAGGCCCTGATAGTTTTACCTGTTCGTTTGCTTGTAGCGAAAGCTGTTGGCCGACCACGGTTGCCTGTAAAGGAAGCTCACGTCCACCACGATCAATCAATACTGCTAATACCACGCAAGAGGGACGCCCATAGTCAAAAATTTCATTCAAGGCGGCACGAATAGTTCGTCCTGTGAATAAGACATCGTCAACTAAAATTATATTACGATCATCAAGACTAAAAGGAAGTTGTGAGGGTTTGACCTGAGGATTAATACCAATACGAGTAAAATCATCACGATAGAATGAAATATCGAGTGTGCCAAGAGGTTCGCTCAGTGCGAGCAGGGAGTGCAAGCGTTCTGCAATCCAAGCTCCTCCAGTATGTATACCAATCAGGACAGGATTAGTTAATTTGTCTGTTTTAATTAATTCAGCCAGTTCTTCAGCCATTGTTATAATTAATTGCTCTACCGCCTGTGTACTCAATCGTTATGTCCTTGTTGGTTCATCCAGTCTTCTAGAATTAGTTGTGCTGCGATAGCGTCAATTTTATGCTTGTCACGCTGAGGGTCAAATTTTTCTTGTTTCAGAATGTTTTCCGCTTCATAAGAAGTCAGGCGTTCATCACATTCATATATTTTGATTTCGAATCGATTGGACAATTGAGTAGTAAAGTCTCTCGCTAGGGCAGTAAGTTCATGGGTGCTGCCATCCATATGAGTAGGAATACCCACGACTAATGCATCTGGCCGCCATTTTTCTAATAACTGCTTAATTCCGGACCAATCGGGCTGATTATTAATGCTGTTTAATGTCGTAAGAGCCGTTGCAGCGCCCGTTAATTCCTGGCCGACAGCAATGCCTGTGCGACGTGTACCATAATCTATTGCCAATAAAGTGCGTTCGCCATGAGGAGTGCTTGTATTCATTTTAGCCTCTTGTCAGTCGTCTATCGATGAGAAATTTAAAAAGGGTGATTGTGTCAAAAAATGTAGTGGGAAGGCTTCAGGCATGTCCGGCCTGGACAGAAAGTTTATCTAGGTCTATTCCAATGTATTCAGCCGCTTGTACCCAGCGTTGTTCATAAGGACTATCATATAAGATGCTCAATTTTGCAGAGACTGTCAACCAGATATTATTGACAATTTCTTGTTCTAGTTGGTTAGGCCCCCAACCTGCATAGCCAAGACTGACCATGAAATTTTCAGGTCCTTGTCCTTCACCAATAGCAATTAAAATATCTTGAGAACTTGTGACCGATAAGTCTTTTGAAATTTGTGTGCTTGAATCCCATTCGGAAGCAGGTGAATGTAATACAAATCCCCGTTCTGGCTGAATCGGGCCTCCTGATAATACGAGCATTTTGTGTAATTCTGGATTAACGACAGGAATGTCGATTTGATCCAGCATATGGGCAACAGTGAATTCTAATGGGCGATTAATAGTGATGCCCATCGCGCCGTTTGCGTTATGCTCACATAGATAGGTGACTGTCTTGAAAAACTTTGGGTCAGCCATTTGTGGCATTGCAATTAAAAGCTGATCCGTTAACCAAGACTGATTTTTTGTAGAATTTGGCATAGGCCCTAAGTATTGTGTACTACCTTGAGTCTCGCAAGTAGGAAATCCCTTATTTTTGAACTGAATTGGATATTTTTCCTATTAGTCTATTGTCATAAGTGACTGCATGTTGTGAGGTATTGATATTATTTAATAGGGTTAAAATAATTTATGGGTCCTATCTATCAATTACATAGCGATTATGGATAACATATAAGTCTTTGTTTCCTAATACATTTTGCGGGACTGGTTTGTAAGGTGAGCCTTGGCGTATAAGGCGCTTCACACGTTCATTAAACACTCGTGATCCAGTTGAACTGGTAACGGAAATACTATAGACCACCCCGGACTTAGTTAATGAAACTTTTAAGTGAATAACTCTTTTACCCGCTTTTTTAAGGTTGGATAAGTTAACATTCCCTAAGCGACGTATTTTGTCATTCCATATCTTAATGTAGGCGGCATCATTATGTTTGGTGGTAGAGGCTGATACGATTCTACTGGTCAAGTTTCGTTTATTAGTAATAAGTTGAATTCGGCTAAGTTCATTTTTAATGATATTGACATCTTTATGTGAACGTATAAACTCGGTTTTACTAACATTATCCTTATCTTGAACCTTTGTTTGATCTTTAGCTTGAGCGATGGTTAAATCCGATTTTTCCTTCATGGTAATAATATTAGATTTACCTTGTTGCTGTTTTTGCTTAGAGCTTTCTAGTTTATTTTGTGTGGAAGCGCCTTTGGAAGAGTTTTCGGCTTTAACATTAAAGCTATTAGTGACTTGTACTTTCTCTTTAGTATTACCAGCCCCAAGCTGGGTTTCATTTGCGACGTAATCAGCATTCTTATTTTTCTTATCAGTGGATGATGATACTAAGGTGATATTTAAATTTCGGGAATTGGCTTTTTGTGTTTTGACACTGATAAAAGTTGTTCCAAGGACAAATATCAAATGAATAACAAACGCTAAAAATAACATCAAGCCCATTATGTCGCTGGTGGTAACGGCTGATTTTGTACGTTCGGTAGTTAACTGCTTTAATGCCACGTTATTTCCTCATAATATAAATATTGTCGAGAGTCCTGATTAAATTTTAATCACCCTTTGTTGTCAGGAATACTGTCAATTAAGCGACTGAAAAAGTGATTTTATTGTAATGGTTAATTTTTTGGATAACTCTCTTGTTAATCACGCTCAGTCATACACTTTTTGTTAATTTGCTTATGGTGATGTCGAATCTTCTTTTTAAATATAGGCATTCTTTTATATGCAATCTCTGGGCTCATTTCTCTTAATAGGCTACCTCAATATGCTGCAAAGGTCACATATTGGTAAAATGGTAGTGAATATAGTTGATAGGAACCGCTATTACCCACAATTGGTAGGTTTGATTTATTCTTATCGAAACTTGATTCAAATGCGAACCCATCTGTTTTTTTGTTATCAGAGGTTCTTTAGTCTTCCTAGGCCATTAAGTATTTCCCGAAGAAATGGTTTGCCCCATAATTTTAGTTATTTATGTGGTGCCAAACTCTAATGACTTTATCTTCAATCTATCTAGGATTCTTTCAGTAATCTTAGCGCAATCAGGCCGCTGAGGGTACCCATAAAAAATGAGGCTGTTAACAAAATAGGGAATAGTTTTAATAAATCGGGGTGGGGAATTATAAGCCACCAAGCAAACCAAAATTGGGCGCTAATATGTGCCATCGCGCCGAAAATACTAAGTAGCACAACGCCTGGTCTTATTAGGGGTAAGTTTAATAATACAGTGATTGTGAATAAACTGGCGGTAGCGCCACTAAGACTTAGAAAAAATGTAGGTGACAAAAAACTACCAATAATTAAGCTGCCTCCAATAATTCTTAAAATAGCCACCCAGGCTGCTGTTTTAAAGCCATAGAGTATGAGGGTGATTACAATAATAATATTGGCAAATCCAGGTTTAACTCCAGGTAAAGGAGAGGGTAAGGCGCTTTCCAGCACATGAATGCCAATCGCTAGTGCTGCAAGAGCGGCTATTGTTTGGTCTTGTGAGTCACAGTGAAGAGTGATTGATAAGCTATCTTTTTTTGTAGTCATAGTGATATCGTCTTAGTGTATCTTTTACTACTGCTTTTGTTAATAATTGAGGACATCAAACCCCTTTGGTGTCCCATTGACTCGGATTAAAACCCGGTTAGGTAAACAGGCTGCAGTATCCCCTGATAATTGGTGCCAGCCTGAAAGAATGCAATATTTTTTGGAACAGGCAGAATGGCTAAATCGAATTTTGCCATTATAAACAACAATTGTACTAAGCCCAACATATCCTTTTATTTGATAGGTCTTATTTTGTCGTAATGATACTGTCATGACAGTTTTTTGGTTAACAATAATATCAGCAGTATGGCCCTGGTGTTGATTGTCTGCACTGCGCCATAGAAAAAAATAACTGCTGACAATTAATAGTAATGCCAATACCAGGAAAAGTATGTCGCCTGGTGTCCACCGCTGTCCTCGCCTAGAAGGTGTCATTTTAAGGGGGGTAATTTTAAACGGATTTGTTTTAAGTGAACTAGACGAATACGAAATTTATGGTTGAAAAGTTGAATGCGCTGTTTCATTGCCTGACTTAAATGGATAACTTCGTTACGATCAATTAACATGACATATTTTAGCCCCATTTTTTTTGCGACGCTAGGCCAGTGTTTAGGACCTGCAATAAAAAGTGCAGTGGCAGCAGCATCTGCCAGTGTGGCATCAGTGTGAATGACAGTCACTGAGCGAGTATGGTGGACTGGCTGTCCGTCTAGTGGGTTTAGAATGTGATGAAACCGAATACCTTGATGAATAAAATACCGCTCATAGTCACCAGAGGTAAATACCGCTTCTTCATTGTTAATCACGATGCCCGCAATGACTTGTGATTTGTTGGCCGGGTTTCTGATAGCAATACGCCAGGCACGAGATGGATGTCGTCCAATGGCTTTTAGGTCACCACCCGCATTGATAATAAAGTTTTTAAAGCCTTGTTGTTTTAGCATCACTGTGACACGATCAATCGCATATCCTTTTGCAATAGCGCCAAAATCTAATTGTACTGCAGCATTACGGCTCCGAATAAGATTTTTTTTAAATTCCAAATCATCCATTTGAGGCTTAAGTTGTATGAGTTTATTGATGTCGTTCTTGGTGGGAGGCATTGATCTGAGTTTTAATGAGTTGTTAAATCCCCATAAATTAACCAACCGACCAATAGCCGGATTAAAGCGATGATGGCTTAGCATTGAAAGTTGCTTTGAGCGTATTAATAGCGTACGAATTGATTGAGGCAGTGGTACCCAATGTCTTTTAGACAAGCCCTGATTGAGTGTTGATAGCAAACTATTGTCAGTACTATGCCATTGACGGTGCATAGTTGAAAACTGAGTGTGAACCAACTTTTTAAACTGATTGGCTTTATTTTTTGAGACAGCGGTGACCATCAATTCTATATATGTACCAAAAGCTAATAGCCTGAAGTGATAAATTTTAGCCGTGGATTGCTCTACGTTTGCACAGATGATGCCTGGCAGTAACAGCAGTGGGATGAGGGCCCAGCGTAATCCCCTTGTTGCATGTTGGACGCCGCTTAAGCAGGAGCAAAGAAAAAACATAATAAAATTGAGCAGCCTTGGAATAATCAATGGTCTGATAATAATCAGTTTTCTTGTAGTTGTGCTTCTATGCATTGAATCAATTGTCCTGCGATGTCGAGGTCATATAGGCTATCCAGTTCACGGATACAGGTTGGGCTGGTAATATTAATTTCAGTAAGATAATCACCAATCACGTCAATCCCAACAAACAACAAACCTTTGGCGCGTAGCGTAGGGGCTAATTGCTGGCAAATCCAATAATCGCGTTCTGTTAATATAACGCCTTCACCTCGACCGCCGGCTGCTAAATTACCTCGATGTTCATTGCCGGTGGGAATGCGCGCTAGTGCATAAGGCACAGGCTCACCATTAATTAGTAAAATGCGTTTGTCACCGCTAGAAATTTCAGGAATAAAACGCTGTGCCATGGCATAACGGTTACCATGTGCAGTTAAGGTTTCAGTGATCACCGCAAAGTTTGCATCTCGTTTGTTTACTCGAAATATTGATTCGCCTCCCATGCCATCAAGAGGTTTTAGAATAATATCTTCGTGCTCATTTAGAAAATCCCGTATTTGACTTTGTTGTCTGCTGACCAGTGTTGGTGCACAGCACTGGGAGAACCAAGCGGTAAATAATTTTTCGTTAGCATCTCTCAATGCTTGGGGATTATTCACCACCAGTGCACCTGCATCAGAGGCGAGTTGTAATAGGTAAGTGCAATAAATGTACTCCATATTAAATGGAGGGTCCTTACGCATCAATAGGCAGTCAATATCAGCCAATGCGATGGTTTGTGTGTCTTTGATGTCGAACCAATGATGAGTATCATCAAACACTTTAACAATATTACTGGTGGCATAACTCACCCCATCTCGTAACCACATATCGCCCATTTCTATGGAGTGTACTTCCCAACCAGCTTTATCCGCTGCAAGCATCATGGCTAGGGTACTGTCTTTTTTCGGATTAATACCAGACAAAGGGTCCATTATTACAGCAAGTGTTTTAATCAGTAACTCCTCTATAAAATACTATTAAAGTTGGCATTGGTCTATGGCGTACAATTTGACGATAACACTAGTGCTAATGTTCTCACTGAGCACTAGTCAATGGTATTTTTTCGTCTAATTGTGCCCTGTCTTGATGTTAACGTCGTAGTGTTACAAGCGACTAGATCGAAAGAGCCTGTTTTTCTGCAATTTCGCGCGCTGCTGCAATTTGGGCCAATCTGGCGATAACACCATAAGCATAAAAACGATTAGGTTCTGCGTCAGGGGCCATATCCGGGCAGGGTGAATTACAGGGCTCTATGAAAGCCAAAGGCTGGAAGTGCATGCCTGGCGCATTGAGGTTCTCGGTAGGTCCACGTTCAGTATGAACACGATAAAACCCCCCGACCACATAGCGATCAATCATATACACTACTGGTTCAGCGACTGAGTTGGCATCTTGCCAAGTTTCGAAGGTATAGACCCCTTCTTGTAGAATAACTTGATCGACAGTCATGCCATCTTTGGCCGAGGACATTTTTTTACGTTGTTTACGATTAAGGTCAGCAATCTCGTCGGGGCTATGGATGGTCATAATGCCCATACCATAAGTTCCTGCATCGGCCTTTACGATAATAAAGGGTTTTTCCTTGATACCATATTCATCATATTTTTCTTGAATAGCCGTCAGCAGCTTTTCTGAATTTCGTACCAGACAGCTTTCACCTTCACGTTTTTTAAAGTCTAATTGTCCACAATTTCGGAATAGGGGATCAATCAGCCATGGATCTAAATCAACTAATTTACAAAACTCGTTGGCTATATCACTGTAATGTCCAAAATGTGTCGATTTCAGGCGATTCGACCACCCTAGATCAAGAGGGGGTGTGACCGTTTGATCCAGCCCCATAAGAATTTCAGGTTTGCCGGCAGAAAGATCGTTGTTAAGCAAAATCATGCAAGGTTCAAAATCCTCAATCCCGACTTTATTCTTGTGTCGAATGAGTGGGTTAAGCGTTATTTTTTTACCTGAGGGCAAATCAATTTGACGTTTTTCCTTAAGTTCTGGGTCCAAAGAGCCGATATGCACTGTGAATCCAGCTTTAGAGATATAGTCATATAAAGTGGCTAGGCTTTCCAGATAGAACTGATTTCTCGTGTGATTTTCTGGAATGAGAAGGATCCCAGCGGCTGTTGGACAAAGGTGTTCAATGGTTGTTTGGATTGCTTGAATACAAAGTGAGTTGAAAGTGGTATTAAGATTATTAAACCCTGCTGGAAAAAGATTGGTGTCAACAGGTGCTAACTTAAATCCTGCATTTCTTAGATCAACTGACGTATAAAATGGAGCAGGGTAAGTTGACCATTGATCACGCAGCCAAGATTCAATTCGGCTTTGCTGTTTAAGCAATACTGATTCAATATGATGTAATGGCCCGCTTAATGCAGTAGTTAAATGTGGGACTCCGTGTAGGTGTTCAACAGTCATGATTTTATCCTGAAATGGCAGGGGTGATAGTGTGCCTTAAGAAAAACAAAGTGTAAAACAAATATATAGCAATGAATGTTGTTTTAAATATAGTTAGGGACATAATTGTATTTAGGTAAGTTCTTTCAAGTGACTATATATTAAACAAGTACTTGAGGTTTATCTATCATTCTAGTCATTATTATAGCATTTATTGATTACCGTACGGTAATTAAAGTACTTAAGTGCATTAACATTTGGCAACAGAGTGGAATACATATAGATTGTGAGACATAATCTTGGAAATAGACTAAATATTTATATAAACAACGTTTTGTAAATCCTAGGTTAAACCCTCTATATTACAGAACGGGAATACTGAACCAGGAGATAGAGTGGGCAGTGAGCAAGCAATAGTAGATCTAGCTGGTCTAAAAGTCATGGTGATTGATGATAGTAAAACCATTAGACGAACAGCTGAAACGCTGCTGAAGAAAGAAGGTTGCGCAGTAGTGACCGCAACAGATGGTTTCGAGGCACTTTCTAAAATAACAGACCAAGATCCTGATATAATTTTTGTCGACATTATGATGCCAAGACTTGATGGCTATCAAACATGCGCTTTAATTAAAAATAATCAGGTATTTAAACGAACTCCCGTTATTATGCTATCCAGCAAAGACGGATTATTTGATAAGGCAAGAGGACGAATAGTAGGTTCTGAGCAATACTTAACAAAACCTTTTACGAAAGATGAGTTGCTTGGAGCAATACGAACACATGTCAAGCGTTAGTGTTGGCAGTTAATAGGGTCGCAATAGTAACAGACGTAGATTGAAGGGGAAAAAAGATGACACGTATATTAATAGTAGATGATTCGCCTACTGAGGCGCATGTTTTAAAAACAATGCTGGAAAAAAATGGTTTTGATACCTTATCGGCAACCAGCGGTGAGGATGGAATTGCTATCGCTAAGAAAGAAAAGCCAGATTTAATATTAATGGATGTCGTTATGCCTGGAATGAATGGTTTTCAGGCCACTCGGCAAATTAGTAAAGAAGCGGATACTTCCACAATACCGATTATCATTGTGACAACAAAAGACCAGGAAACAGATCGCGTGTGGGGTTTACGACAAGGTGCGAAGGATTATGTGACCAAACCTGCGCAAGAAGGTGAGCTCATCTCTAAAATCAAGAATGCTCTTGGATAATGAGTCAATCTAAGACACAAGATCATTCACTCACTCCTGTTCGGATATTACTGGATTTGGAGCGTCGTAGTAGGCGGCAAGCTGCTGAACTACCACAAAAGTTAGAAATCACAGAAATGTGGAATGGAATTGCCTTTCGAATTGGGGAGATGCAAATGGTTGCCCCAATGAATGAGGTCAGTGAAATATTAGATATGCCTGACCTTACTCGGGTACCTAACTCCAAGCCCTGGGTGCTCGGCGTCGCTAATGTGCGGGGTAATCTATTGCCTATTATGGATTTGTTTGCTTATTTATATGGCAAAGGTACTCGACTGCATAAGCGTAGTCGTCTATTAGTTGTTAACCATGAATTAATTAACTCGGGTTTATTAGTGGATGAGGTTTATGGTATGCGTCATTTTGAGAAGGCTAACTGGAATAAAAAGTTGCCTAGTCATGACAGCCAAATTAAACCTTATGTAGACCGTTGTTATCAAAATGAAGAAAGAACCTGGTTGGTTTTTAGTATGCACAAACTTGCAGAAAGTTCCTCTTTCCAGCAGTCGGGACTATGAACATTCTTTAACAGAATAAATTAACTATTAGTTAAGCAGCAGTAAAATGTAGTAGGAGAAATAAAAAATGAGTCACCTGAGTCACCCCAGTCACCCGAGTCACGATAATGGGATGCAGGTAAAAAAAAGTAATAAGTATTTTAGTTTGATACTGTCAGCGCTTGCGCTAATCGTAGTCACTATTATTCTCTTTTCTTTTTTGATGGTTTTTAACAGACATGAGCAGCAATCTTCAATTTTAGCAAATAATTTACGGTTAACGTCACAAACAATCGTACTCTATGGTTGGCAATCCGCAGTAAATAAGCATTTGGGAGTTTATAGTAGCCATGCCGAAAGTCCTTTTAATTTACTAAGGATAGAGCGTAAAAAATTTGAAGTCAGTTTAAATAAACTGATCAAGGGTGATGAGGTTACAGGATTACCGGCAGCAGATAGTGAAAAAAATGGTCAATTAAAGAATAGGTCCTTAGTTAAAATTAATGCTTTGTGGAAGGGTTATAATCAGAACATCACTAGATTATTAAAAGTTGAAAAATCAATAAAAAGTGCACATCAAAGTGTTAGGTTGATATCACGATTGGTGCCTGATATGACAATGGATATTAATGAAATACTTGAAAACCTTGTTGAAAATCGCGCTTCAGGGGTTCAAATTCACAAAGCCAGTTTACAGTTAATGTTACTGGAGAGAATTGATGCAAACGTCAACAGATTGTTAGTGTTAAATGATGATGTTAAAGCAACCGATAAGCAGGGTGCCGCTGGTCGATTTAGTCGCGATGCTGTTATTTTCCAAACAACACTCAACGGTATGTTAAACGGAGATAAAAGCTATAATATTCAACGTATCCATGATACAGAAACACGCAATATTCTTATTAAACTTAAAATTAAATTTAGAGATATTGGTGACAATTTGACAAAGTTAACGCAACAGTTTACTGATCTGTCGCATGCTAATAAAGCAGCGATTAATATTACTTTGATTAGTAGAGAATTGTATAGGGTTTCTTCTACTTTAGTGAAGCATTATGAATTCCATAAAGGTTTAACATTCAAGTTCCGTTATGGAGGACTTGGTGTCGGAATTGTAGCAGTACTATTCTTACTAGCTTGGCTTTTAGTAGGCGCAAACTTGCAGAAAGTTCCTCTTTCCAGCAGTCGGGACTATGAACATTCTTTAACAGAATAAAGAAATTTACAATATTGGTGAAGCAATAATAGAATGTAGTGGGAGATATAAAAAATGAGTAGACTGAGTCGCGGAACTGGAACGAAGGGAGCGGGGGGCAAAAAATATTTTGGCCTGATTATGTCGATGATCGTGATGATTGTGATTATGGGCGTTTTGTTTTCCTTTGTGACAATTTTTACTAAACACGAGCAGCAATTCTCGAGTTTGTCAGGTAACTTACGCTTGTTGTCACAAACAATTGCACGTTATAGCTTACAAGCTGCAGAAGGGAAAAAACTACAAGGTAAAAAAGGGAAAATGGAGAGCCCTTTTAATTTATTGAAGTTGGATAGAAACAAGTTTGAAGCCAGTTTGAATAAATTAGTCGAAGGTGATAAAGAAACGGGCTTACCAGCAGCAGATAAAGATGAAAACGGTAAATTAAAAAATGAGTCTTTAATCCAAATTATTGCATTATGGAAAAGCTTTGATAAGCAAATAAATCAAGTATTAAAACTCGAAAAAGCGGTGACCAATGCACATATCAGTGTGGCAGTGGTGGCGCGTTTAGTGCCTGATATGTCCGCGGATATTAATGAAATACTTGAAAACCTTGTTGAAAATCGCGCTTCAGGGGTTCAAATTCACAAAGCCAGTTTACAGTTAATGTTACTGGAGAGAATTGATGCAAACGTCAACAGACTGCTAGTGTTAGACAATCATGTTAAAGCAACTGATAAACAGAGTGCCGCTGGTCGGTTTAGTCGCGATGCTGTTATTTTCCAAACAACACTCAACGGTATGTTAAACGGAGATAAAAACTATAATATTCAACGTATCCGTGATACAGAAACACGCAACATTCTTATTAAACTTAAAATTAAATTTAGAAAAATCGGTGATAGTTTAACAGTTCTGGAACAACAGTTTACTGATCTGGGTCATGTTCATAAAGCAGCAAACGATATCACCCTTCGTAGCAATGAACTTTATAGTTTCACCACTGGCTTGGTTAAATATTATAAGTCTAAAACAGGACGCACAGATAAATTGCGCTTTGGCGCATTTGGGGCAGGCATTATTGTTGTGCTGTTATTATTAGCTTTCTTTTTAAGACAAACTGGAGAAGCTAAAGGGAGAACGCAAACTCTGGAAGCAGAAAGTGGTCAACAACAAGAAGCAATTTTACGACTACTTGATGAAATTCAAGGGTTATCTGAAGGTGATTTGAGATCACAGGCGGTGGTGACTGCTGATTTTACGGGGGCGATTGCTGACGCATTTAATAGTGCAATTGAAGAGTTACGTAAACTAGTGGCTACGATCAACGAAACCTCGGTGCAAGTGTCCTCGGCAGCACAGGAAACCCAGGCAACAGCGATGCACTTGGCGCAAGCCAGTGATCACCAGGCGCAACAGATCACAACGGTGAGTCAGGCGATTAATCAAATGGCTGGCTCGATTGAGGAGGTGGCAGACAACGCTACCGAGTCTACTTCAGTGGCCCAAAACTCAGTAAAAATTGCCAACGCAGGTGTGGCCACCGTCCGACGCAATATACAAGGAATGGATTCCATTCGTGAACAAATTCAGGAAACATCAAAACGAATTAAACGATTGGGTGAAAGTTCTCAGGAAATTGGCGATATTATTGAACTGATTAATGACATTGCTGATCAGACTAATATTTTATCACTTAACGCCGCAATTCAAGCGGCAATGGCTGGTGAAGCAGGACGAGGGTTTGCGGTGGTCGCAGACGAAGTTCAGCGTCTCGCAGAAAGATCCAGTAATGCTACTAAGCAAATTGAAGCCTTGGTTAAGACGATTCAAACGGATACCAACGAAGCAGTGATTTCGATGGAACAAAGTACAGCAGGGGTTGTGAAGGGTGCGAAAATGGCAGAAGACGCCGGGGAAGCACTGGCTGAGATTGAAAACGTATCGAATCGACTTGCAGAATTGATTAATAGTATCTCTGAAAATGCGGCGCAACAATCACGTGTTGCGGGAAGTGTCTCTGAAACAATGAATGTTATTCAGGAAATTACGACACAAACCTCTGCCGGAACCAATGAAACGGCGGCCTCTATTGGTAACCTGGCTGATTTGGCAAACGATCTGCGTAAATCAGTATCTGGCTTTAAACTTCCGGACGATATGTAATTCATCTGGAGCAAAGACATGCGTCTTGGCATTAGTACGCCAGGCAGGGAGCCTGATATGAGTATCAAGATTTCTGAACCTGCATTCAATGACATGAATGATGAGCAATTTAAGTTGTGGGCAGCATTGCTTGCCGAAAGAACAGGGATGGAAATGCCTGTACAGCGAAAATCGTATTTGGTGACTAGTTTGGGTTTACGTATGCAAGAAATTAGTTGTGCGAATTATGATGACTACTTTCAAGTGTTGAACTCAGGTGTTGCTGGAGAAGTTGAGTGGAAGTATTTGATTGATCGTTTAACAGTGCATGAAACACGCTTCTTTCGCCATCCCGCTTCTTTGAAATTAGTGGATGAATTTGTGAAGGCTAAAGCGGTTGACCCAGTGACTGGGTCAGTAACTGTTCATGCTTGGAGTGCGGCTTGCTCAACAGGTGAAGAAGCATACACCTTGGCAATTACCATAGATGGCGCTTTAAAAACCTTAAAATATAATTCTTACTTTGGAGTGATGGCAACGGATATCAGCTTGCCTTCAATAAAAGTTGGAAGAAAAGGTGTTTATAGTGAGTGGCGTTTGGAAAAGTATGTGATTCCAGAACTATTAGGGAAGTACTTTGAGCTTAAATCTTCAGGCCAATATCAAGTGAAAGAAGCGCTAAGGCGTAGAGTTTGCTTTTCACCAATGAACGTTTTGGATCTTAAACCAAAAGCTATTGGTGGAATGGATATTATAGTGTGTCAAAATTTATTGATATATTTTGACCGCGAAAAACGTTTTGAGATAATAAACGCTATGGCAGATATGCTGAACCCAGGAGGGTTAATGATTCTGGGTTCAGGTGAAATTGTGGGTTGGGTGAGGCCTGACATAAAAAAAGTAGACTATCCGGATACACTAGTATATCAACGACTTCAGTCGACGGATAAAAGCAGACATAAAGTTAAAGTATGAGCCAGAATATAGATCACACAACCCTAAGCTGGGTAAAACAAGAAATAGATGAGACGCTGAAACAGGCGCGGCATTCACTTGAAGAATATGTCGAGAACCCTGGTGATATAAGTCAACTGCGTTTTGCTTATAACTATGTGCACCAGGTTCATGGCACTTTACAAATGGTGGAGTTATATGGTGCTTCACTACTGACTGAAGAGTTAGAGAAACTTGCACAATCATTAATGAATGCAGAAATCGCTAAGCCTGATACTGCTTACGAATTGTTTATGCGGGCAATTATTCAGTTGCCGGATTATCTTGAAAAAATTCAATCAGGACTAAAGGATGATCCCTTAATCCTATTGCCCTTGATTAATGATTTACGGAGTGCTCGTGGGGAACAGCTGTTATCAGAAAATGCGTTGTTTGCCCCCAATATTGATACTAATGTTGCTGTTCCAGTAAAGGCCAATACCACTGGGATAAGTGGCCAAGAAGTGGCTAAAAAACTCAGGCATAATTTTCAGGTCGGGTTGTTAGGCTGGTATCGTAATCAAGATCCTCGTGGCAGTCTGGACAAGTTAGGCATGGTACTAGGCGAACTTGAAAAATCTTGTGCCGAGGAATCAGTGGTTCGTTTATGGTGGGTGGCTGGCGGACTAATTGAGGCATTACATGATGAGGGTTTAAAACCTAGTATCAGCATGAATAAAATTTTGGGTCAAATTGATCGTTGTGTAAAACGTTTAATTGACGCTGGAGAAGCTGAGTTAACAGCTGAAGCCAGCAATGACTTATTAACTGAAATTTTGTATAGCATTGCGCGTTCCACTTCTAATGGGGTGCGAGTCACTGAAATACGGAAACAGTTTAAGTTAGAAGCAATCAATGAAAGCTCCCAAGTGGTTGAGTCCGCACGTGAAACATTGACCGGTCCTAATATTGCCCTATTAGAGACAGTCTCTGTTGCAGTTAAAGAATATTTGACTCAGGTAAAAGATGCCCTTGATTTATTCTTACGGAGTAATAGGGGCAATGTTCAAGATTTACATGTCCAATCTGAGCTATTACGAAAGATCGCTGATACGCTCAATATGTTGAGTTTGGAAAAAGAATGTCAATTAATTCTTGATCAAGAAGCAGTGATTGATCGAATCGTTGCAGGTCACGACGAACCTAGCGAAGAAGCGTTAATGGAAATCGCACATCAACTATTAATTGTTGAGTCTGCGATTGACCAACTTGCCAAACAAACTGCGCAAAATTCAACAGCCAATGCCAATAAATTTTCGGCTACTAAACTTGACACTGCTGAAATTAATGACATACAAGGCACTTTGCTCGAAGAAATCAGCGTTAATATGGCTCGAATCAAAGACGCGATAGTGTCCTTTATAGATTCTCCCGCGGAGCATGAATTACTCGCGGATGTTCCAAATTTATTTAATGAAGTGCAGGGAGGGATGCAAATTATCGATTTGGCTCGTCCCTGTAGTTTAATTGTGGCGATTAGCCGTTATGTCAAAATAGAATTGATTGGTAAAAAACATCAACCTGGACAAGAAGAGCTAGACAGTTTAGCGGATGCGATAGCGTCTGTGGAATATTATCTCGAAGCTATCCCAGAGCAACGTGATGGTACTGAATCTATGTTACAAGTGGCTACTCAAGCACTTGAAAAGCTAGGTTATCCAGTGGAAGAGGCGGCTGGAAAAAATAGTCCGCAACATTTACTTAAGGAAGGAGATGACTTTGGTGATGATATCAATGAGCAGACTATCATTGACTCTATTGACAATATTTCCATTGCTAAAGACCGTTCGAATACAGAAGAGTTAACACTTGAACTGGCAGATGAGTCAAATCATAAAGAAGCACAAGGCACAGACACAAATAACATTTCGATAGAGCCTGAAAAAGAAGTGAGCTCTGGCAATGATTTGCAAGTGGAAGAAATCAATCTTACCCCAGTGTCAAAAGTCAATAATGATTTAGCTTCTAATGCTAGTAAAAACGTTAATGTTACAGAAATCACAATTGAACCTGCTGCTGTTGATTCTAACTTTCCTGATCCTACTATAGCGGAAGGACAGCCAAGATCAGAGTCACAAATTGCAGAAGCTGAAAAAGCTTCTCGTCAATTACTCGACGAAATTGATGATGATATTCTTGAAATTTTTATTGAAGAGGCTCGTGAGGAACTTGAGGCCATTACCGAGATGTTTCCTCTATGGAAAACTAACAATAATGACTTGGAGTCTCTGGGGAGAATCAGACGTGCATTCCACACATTAAAAGGGAGTGGTCGTTTGGTAGGAGCCAGTGTAATAGGTGAATTTGCCTGGGCTTTTGAAAATCTATTAAATCGAATTCTCGACAAGGCAATTAAAGTTCAGCCTCAAATTATCGACTTAATCTCTGAAAGTGTGGTGGCTTTATCTCCTTTAATTGATCAGGTTGAACACGACACACCGCTTTCTATTGATGTTGACGCATTAGCCCTTCGAGCATTTGCATTCACGGATAATAAGAAAAAACAGGCAAAAGCAGCGGTCATTACGCCTGACTCCAGAGGAAAAGAGTCTGCAGCTGACTTTATGGATCCTGTACTGTATGACATTTTTAGTAAGGAATCTAACGGACATATTGCTGATATTACACATTTCATCAAGGCTTGCGGCAACAGCGAAGTGAGTCAGGCCGATGAAGGTTTAGTGCGTGCTGTGCATACATTACATGGTAGTGCACGTATGGCGGGTTCAACGCCTATTGCAGATATTGCGGGTCTTCTTGAAAAATATACTAAGACTGCGATGGGGAATGAAAGTCCTCTCCAAAAAGTGGGTCTACAAGTTATTGAAAATTCCGTTTCTGTGATGAAAGAAATGTTACAACAGATCAATAGGGCCGATGCTAAAGAAATTGAGTCAGAAGCACTGTTAGATCGTTTACAAGAATTATTTGACACAGAAAAATCAATAGAGAAGCAACGAATCGCTACTGAGCAACGTCAGCTTATTGAGCCTCTTGAAACTCATGATGTCGCCACTACAAAAATTGAAGATAGCGATTACGATATAGAGTTGATGGAGGTGTTTCTTGAAGAAGGCACCGAGATACTTGAAAATAGTGAGCGTATTATACAGCGTTTAATCGAGGCACCTGATAATCGGGAAGCACTTGAAGAAATACAACGTGAACTACATACCTTAAAGGGTGGAGCACGAATGGCTGGAGTGGTGGCTATTGGTGACTTAAGTCATTCAATGGAATCATTGTTGACTGATTTATCAGAAAAACGTATGCCTAACTCTATTGGAGTGATTGATGTGTTACATCAATCACTGGATCGACTGTACAATATGCTTGAGTTAGTTCAGCAGCGTTCGATAGTTCACGAAGCCCCTGAACTGGTTGAGTTAATAGAGACCGTACGAAAAAATAAAGGGGTGGCTGCGGCACCGAAAGAGAGTAAAGAGTCAGGTGCAAAAGATGTTAAGCAGGTAAAATCAAAAGACGATTCAGCTATTGTTGCAGAAAAAATGGTTGAATTCCCTATTGCCCCTCCTTTAAAACGTGCAGTGCCAGTAAAGGCAGCAGTCACCACTGAAAAAACTGTCAAAGAATCAGAGGGTGGCGCTTTACAAGATGCTGTCCGAGTTCGCACCGATCTTTTAGATAATTTAGTTAACTTTTCGGGTGAAGTCAGTATTTATCGGTCACGTTTAGAACAGCAAAATAATGCAATGGGGACCAACCTCGATGAAATGGGCAACACGGTTTCACGCTTACAAGAACAGTTGCGAAAATTGGAGATGGAAACTGAAGCTCAAATATTATTTAATTATTCTCAGGAAAGTGGTAATGCGCGAACAGATTTTGATCCCTTAGAGCTTGATCGTTACTCTCAGGTGCAGGAATTATCGCGAGGCTTGAGTGAAAGTATTAGTGATATTTCCAGTATCAAAGGGTTATTGGATAATTTGATCAGAGAGTCAGATACGTTATTGTTACAACAATCTCGTGTTAACACAGATTTACAAGAAGGCCTGATGCGTACTCGAATGGTACCGTTTTCCGGCATTGTTACTCGACTACGTCGTTTAGTTCGACAAACTGCTCAAGAGCTGGGGAAAGAAGCTGATCTTGAAGTGGTAGGTGAACAAGGAGAAATGGATAGGATTGTATTAGAACGAATTACTGCACCAGTGGAGCATTTGATTAGAAACGCGATTGCGCATGGTTTAGAGACTCCCAAGCAACGAAAAAAGCAGGGGAAAGATTCTGTTGGCAAAATAAAAATTGAAATTTCACGCCAGGGATCTGAAGTGATGTTAGACATATCAGATGATGGCGCGGGTATGGATCTTAATGCTATTCGTAAGAAAGCCATTGCACGCGGTCTGATTAACAAAAAAACTCAACTGTCTGATCATGATGTAATACAGTTTGTATTAGAGTCAGGGTTTAGCACCGCGGAAGAAGTCACTCAAGTGTCGGGTCGTGGTGTTGGTATGGATGTGGTCAATAGTGAGGTTAAGCAGTTAGGGGGTTCTTTTGATATAAATTCGGTCACTAATGAAGGAACTACTTTTACCGTATTATTACCATTAACCATGGCAATGAATCATGCCATATTAGTGAAAGTAGGTGAGGAGACCTATGCCATTGCGTTGAGTGGTATTGAAGGGATCGTTCGTTTTTCCTCCAGTGATCTTGATGGCTATATGAAGGACTCTAAAAAGACTTTTGAATACGCGGAACATAAATATAAAGTTAACAGTCTAGGCTTATTGCTAGGTGCGAGTGAGCATACTCAGAGTGCTGATAAAGTATTGCCAGTATTGTTGGTGCGTTCTGGAGACCAACGAGTAGCACTACAAGTGGACCAGCTACTGGGAAGCAGGGAAGTGGTGGTTAAATCAGTAGGGCCACAAATTAGCACCGTCCGAGGAATTTCTGGAGCAACGATATTAGGTGACGGAAGTGTTGTCTTAATTTTGGATATGAGTGCACTTATTCGTATGGGTACGACGATGCGAATATCATCACTACCACAAGAAGAGGTTAAGGGGGATGATCGCGCGGTGATTATGGTGGTTGATGACTCAATTACTGTACGTAAAGTCACGACTCGGCTATTGGAGCGCAATGATATGAATTCGATCACAGCAAAGGATGGTGTAGATGCGATAGCATCACTTGATGAACAAATTCCTGATGTGATGTTACTCGATATAGAAATGCCACGGATGGATGGTTTTGAGCTCGCGAGTTATATGAGAAATACTCCACATTTAAAGGATATTCCTATCATTATGATTACATCACGGACCGGTGATAAGCATCGTAAAAGGGCATCGGATATCGGTGTTGATGATTACCTGGGTAAACCCTATCAAGAATTGGATTTAATCAATAGGATACAGGGATTGTTGAAGGACAAGCGTGGTGACACTTGAAGTGGTAGGCGAAAATTTACGAGTCGCGATAGTCGCTGGTTCTGCACGTCAAAAACTTAATTTAAAAAGTATTCTCGAGAATAATCAGCTACAAGTTGTTGCAGATGATGACTTGTTAGATTATCTTGCAGGTTCATTTGACAGTAAAGATATTATTGCTGATGTACTGTTAGTGGATCTTGATGAAAATGATGAGTCAGATTCAGATACACTTGATGTATTAATTGAGAAAACTGATTTGCCGATATTATTTAATGACAGTGCTGCAACCCGAAATCAGCATAGTGCGGGGGGTTCTGCCTGGGGTAAACGTCTTGCAAAAAAATTGAAAGATCTTGTGGCTGATCAAAATAGTGGGAGAATTATAGAGCAAGCCAAGGCACTGGCTGATAAGGTATCAAGTAATGATTCACCTAGCGACGATTTACTGGTTGATGAATTGCCTTGTAACGTTGCTACAGCTAAAGTGTCGAATGAAAATGTAGTGAAGGGCGATGATATCGATCTTGGTAAATATGAGCGTAAGCTTGCTGAAAATAGACAAAAAAGCCAAGCAATCACCCAAGCAACTGGAGCAGCAATTTCCAGAGCAAGAGAATCAAGAGAGAAAGCTAATCAAAATCACTCGACAGGTCAGGTGAAAGCGCTCAATAATATTAACGTTGAGTCTGTTACAAACCCACCGCTGTCTGCTAATTGCGCTAAGCAAATATGGATATTAGGAGCTTCTCATGGTGGACCGCAGGCAATTAAAGAATTTTTATCTGAATTACCAGCAGGCTTACCTGTGGGGTTTGTTCTTGTGCAACATATCGGTAGTGGGGTAGTTTCTGCATTAGTCGAGCAATTGAATCGGATAAGTAAATTAAATGTCGACAAGCCACGTAGTGGAAGAATGTTAAAAAATGGTGAGCTGCTTGTCTCTCCAGTGGATAAACGAGTGAGTTTTGACCAGCATGGACATATAATATTAAAACCTATCGTTAAAAAAACAACTTTCAATCCCTCGATTGATTTAGTTTTTCAGGAAGTTGCCAAATTCGGTACCCGAGCAGGAGGTATTGTTTTTAGTGGTATGGGTAATGATGGGATGCTTGGCGTAAAAACATTACGTGAAGCAGGTGGGACTATTTGGGCGCAAGATGCAGATTCTTGTGTGATTAGTAGTATGGCGGATTGTGCTCGTAAAACTGGAATGGTGCAATTTAGCGCGTCCCCTACAGTACTGGCTCAACGACTAGTGACTCACTTACGTAAAGTGTCTTAATTAATTTTTTCAATGACCCGGGATTTTTTATTTCCCAGGACTACGATTTTATTGACAGATTATTTTTATTGTCAGGAATAATATAATGCTTAATTACTCAATACGTGTACATACTCTTATGATTCCAATCGCAGGGAATTCATTATTATTACCTAATGCCAGTGTCGCCGAAGTGACACAATACGTTAAACCTGAACCAGTCAAAGGCGCACCGGCATGGATGTACGGATTTATTCAATGGCGAGAATTAAAAATTCCATTAGTATCGTATGAGACTCTTATTGGAATGACAGTTCCTGACTCTAAAGGTGTCAAGTGGATTATGGTAGTGAATACACTTAGCGGAAAGCATGATATGCCATTTTTTGGCTTAGTCGCACAAGGTAGACCTAAATTAATTCAAGTCGATGAAAGTATTGTTATTCCAATGGATCGTAAGGAAGAAAAGGGCGTGCTAAAACATGTTCATGTACACGGTGATCCTGCCATTATTCCTGATCCAGATTGTATTGAAGAAATGCTACGTTCCTTAAAGAGCTAAGATAAAGGTTAATACTAGTAAGTCGTTTCGTTACTGCTAATGCATGGGTGAAATTGGCATTTTATAATATCTGTAGTCTAACAACACTTCTTTTTTTACCTACTCCAAAAATCTCATGGCTACTAATTTTCTCCATTTCATCGTTCTGACTGACAGGTTTTAATGCCATTTTGTGAGCCCCTATATCTTATAAGGTTGATTTGTTTGTTAGACTAGCTTACCTTATCAGATTAAATCTATTCGTAAAAAGTAGTTAATAAAATCAAAAATAGGGACTATGCATCAATAATAGTAATAAAAAAATATTACTATCAGATAAATAATACGCATTTCCCTTTGCCTGCTGGAGCTTAGTGTGACCATGACAATAAATTACCGTGAAGTTCACGGTAAAAATATTAAATCCTATAGTTTTGAAGTGGGAGAAAATTGCCCAGAACTTTTAATTAATTGGTTTACAGAATGGTTCGATAATTTCGTTAATAAAGGTGATCAGTTTAACCAAGATCAATTAGTACAGTATGGCTGGAGCTATCTAAAGTGTAATATTCAGGATAGTCATATGCAATTGCTTGCACCTGACTTTATGTCCTTACCAATACAATGGCAATCAGATATTACGACTTGTTTGTTTTTTCTAATGGAACATAAGTATGTCCCAGAAAGTTATAACCTAGATTTGGATATGCCAAGTTTACAAGATACAGCAGTAGTGATTAAAGGCTTTGAAGAAGAGCCGATAATTATGTTTCGTATGAAAAACGAGGATGGCTTGGAGAGCGATTCTGGCTGGACAATGAATAGTTTAGCAGAAGATGCTGATAATAATGATCCTGATAATCTTGAAGTGGTCTCGCTATATGAGCTAGTATTGTCTGCACCCCATATACTGCGATTTTTGTCTATGCCAGTGGGAACGCAGATAGTATTTAAGGAAAGTAGCGCATCTGTATTTTTGAATAATGAGCCCTTATTACCAAAAAAAGATAGTTATATGGACAAAAATAATAGGGCAGGTGTCTAAGAAAAATATATTTTTAGTGAACGTAGATTTGGCATCGCACGGTTTTTAATGAATAAGAATTTGTGTGAAGTTTTGAGAGGAAAGCCGACGTAAACTTTATATTATTCTTTACAAATGACCTATATAGAACCAGTAACTCCTGAATTCAAGTTATAAGTGCATAACCCATTAAAGTTTTTTTCTTTATACTGGTCTGTTCTACAAAAGCTTCATATGGCGTTTTGTATCCCAAACATTTTCTAGGTCTACTATTGAGCTTATGTAC
>UOFL01000252.1_pt1 | contig 46603 bp, 39 predicted proteins | sample 1990081 | NCBI WGS metagenome assembly UOFL01 (sample SAMEA4728526, study PRJEB27164) | hydrothermal vent metagenome | biome: marine basaltic hydrothermal vent biome; feature: marine hydrothermal vent; material: mineral | place: Pacific Ocean | collected 2011-06-14/2011-07-23 | depth 1741 m | reverse complement strand
AGATGCATAAACATGTTAAGCATGATCATAAGAAACATAAGCACCATGATCACAAGATGCATAAACATGTTAAGCATGATCATAAGAAACATAAGCATCATGATCACAAGATGCATAAACATGTTAAGCATGATCATAAGAAACATAAGCACCATGATCACAAGATGCATAAACATGTTAAGCATGATCATAAGAAACATAAGCATCATGATCACAAGATGCATAAACATGTTAAACATGATCATAAGAAACATAAGCACATGCGTGCCAAGCATAACCACAAAATGCATAAGCACATGCGTGCCAAGCATAACCACAAAATGCATAAGCACATGCGTGCTAAGCATAACCACAAAATGCACAAGCACATGCGTGCTAAGCATAACCACAAAATGCACAAGCATGAACGTGAGAAACATGATCATGCCAAGCACCGTCATGAACGTGAAAGACATGATCATGCCAAACATGAGCGTGATAAGCATGAACGTGAACGACATGATGATCGTGATGGTCATAAAAACCATTCGTAAATCTGAGCAAGTGTCAGTTTAGCGATAGTCGTTATATTTAAAATAGTAATAGAAAACAAGTGACTTTATAATAAATAAGTCACTTGTTTCAAAAGAATAGTAGTTATTATCTGATGACTTGGTTGCGCTAGTGAATGGTTGCCAAGTCAAAAGATGACTTGTTAGAAATTATTACGATTGATACTAATCATTATCTATTCTTCAAATCTTCTTAATATTAGTTAACTTCCTCTTTATAATTTAAGCATCTCGGCTGCATGTGCTCGACTTTGTTCTGTTAGTTTTACTCCGCCTAACATACGTGCGATTTCTTCAATGCGAGCATTATCACTTAAAGTATTAATTCCAGTGACGGTGTTTTCTTCATCTGATTTCTTACGGACTTGTAAATGATTATGTGCCTGAGCGGCGACCTGTGGTAAATGAGTGACACACATTACTTGCCTATCTTTGCCTAAAGTACGGAGTAGTTGTCCCACAATTTCGGCTGTAGGGCCACCAATGCCTGTATCAACTTCGTCGTAAACCAATGTATTGATTCGGGTAGTTTGAGCCAGTACCACTTGTATTGCTAAACTAACTCTTGATAGTTCACCCCCAGAAGCAACTTTGCTGAGCAGTTTCATGTCTGAGCCAGGGTTAGTGCGGACTTTATATTCAACACTTTCGACGCCATAGCGTGTTAGCTTAACAGGATCAAAAGGGCTGACCGCAATTTCAAAAACTGCGTTAGGCATACCGAGATCTTGGATTATTTTGGTGACTTCATGATTGAGTTTGGTGGCTGAAGAATGTCTTTTTCGTGTTAATTTTGCTGCTGTTTGATGATAATCTTGTTCCAATGCATTAATCTTTAATTGAAGTTTTTCTAGATGATCATCAGAGTTATCAAGCGAGTCGAGTTCGTCAGCTAATTGTGTGGCTAAGGTGGGTAATTCTTCAGGTCGTACATGGTGTTTACGTGATAAATCGTGAACTGCTTCTAGGCGGTCATTAACCCAGTCAAGGCGCTGTGGATCTAGGTCTAGCCGGTCAAGGTAGCTTCTTAATTCGTCTGCTGCTTCTTGAGTCTGAATGATGGCATCGTTGACAAGATTATTGGCATTTTGAAGGTCACGATCAATATCGCATACCGGGTTCAACTTTTGGTGTACCTGGTTTAATAAATGATGAATGCTATCTTCTTCATTTTCAAATAACATGCTTACAGAGAGCTGGCAGGTATCAAGTAACATGCCGGCGTTGGCGAGTTTGTCGTGTTCTTTTGATAATTCATCAGGCTCGTTATCAGTGAGGGCAAGTTTATCGAGTTCATCTACCTGAAATCGCAGGAGTTCGCTACGTGCGGCTGAATCTGCTGAAGCAGTACGTAAACGTTCAAATTCTTGGCTGGTTTTTTGCCACTGAGTGAAGGTTTTATTTAATGTGTTGAGTAGCGGTTGATTAGCCGCAAAGTCGTCAAGTAATTGGCGTTGGATATCTTTTTTTACGAGTGATTGATGTTGATGTTGACCATGAATATCTACCAGCATTTCACCTAATTCTTTAAGGGCGGTCATAGAGCAGGGGTGGCTGTTGATAAACCCTTTAGAGCGTCCCTCGCGGGGAATAGTGCGGCGAATAAAGCATTCTTCGGCGGAATTCATATCGCGCTCTATGAGCCACTCAAGCGCTGCTGGGCAATCGGTTAAATCAAAACTGATATTGATTTCGGCAGTATCAGAACCCGCACGAATAATGCCAGAGTCTGCACGATCTCCAAGTGCCAGGCCTAATGCATCTACTAGGATAGATTTACCGGCGCCTGTCTCACCAGTCATCGCAGTCATTCCCAAGTTGAGATCAAGTTCGAGTTGATCAACAATGGTGTAATTACGGATGAGTATATTTGTTAGCATAGGGCTCTTTTCTCGTTTTAAAGGGTCTTTGATGTTAAAGAGACTCTAATACTAATGAGGCTCTGGTCTAATAGTGATGCTGATCATTACTCTTAAAATACAGTATTAAATGGTGAGTGATAAAGTAATCAACTATTATTCGTAATTCTGGGTGGCCCAATTTAATTTTGTTCTTAAAATATGATAGTAATCGTAATCAGTGGGGTGTAACAGTGTTAATGTTTTTTCACAGACACGGATTCGTAAAGTTTGATCTTCAGTAATCTGTCGGTTGACCTGTCCGTCACAAGAAATTTGTATCCCTTCGAAATTACCTTTGTTAAATCGTATTTCAATTTCTGAGTCGGCACCAATAGCAATAGGGCGGTTGGTTAGTGTGTGTGGGCATATTGGTACTAATGCAATCGCTGCAAGTGAGGGGTGTAATATTGGGCCACCACCTGACAAAGAGTAGGCTGTTGAGCCAGTTGGAGTCGAGATAATTAAACCGTCAGAGCGTTGAGTGTAAACAAATTTTTCATTGATATAAATATCAAATTCTATCATGCGAGCAACATTAATTTTATGAATGACCATATCATTGAGTGCTTTAGCACTAAAAATATTGGTGTTATCGACACTAATATTGGCTTCGAGCAACATGCGTGATTCGTCAATATATTCACCATTGAGAATCTCGGTTACTGTTCGCTCCATTTTGTCGGGCGAAATGTCAACTAAAAAGCCTAGTCGCCCTAAGTTGATGCCGGCCATTGGAATCTCATAATCGCTCATACTGCGTGCCGCATCAAGCAGAGTTCCATCCCCTCCAATAATAATCAACAAATCGCAGCTCTGTCCCATTTGCTCTCGGCTATAACATGGTATGTCATTAATACTGAGCGAGCGAGCCGTGCCTTCATCAAGCATGGCGATACAGTTTAATGATTCAAGTAGATGGATCAGGCAGGTGACTGGTACAGTAATGCTCAGGTCGTTAGGTTTTCCTATGATGCCGATTTTATTAAATTTACATGTCATAAAATTTGTAACTATTATTCTTGTGGTGGAAAATATGTACAAAATCCCAGATTATATTTTTAAGGGCTTGCCTGAAACTTGCACTATAAATTAGGTTTTAGCAATAGTTTCTCTAATAATTTGTCTCTTTTTATAAAAAACTACCATTAAAATTGACTCAAGCTGATTGTCACTCTACCATTACGAGTGCCAGTTATATAGTAAGCAATATTTCATTTTCAGTAAATTTTGGTTAAAAATGATTGATTTAGTTCAAACTGGTATTAATTTGGTAAATCATAAGTGAAACTGCAGTTTATTCAATGTAATTTTAGAGGTCATTGATGGTTATTTTGTTTCCTTTGATTGATTAAGCTGTCTCCTATTTTTAGCGTGAATTATGGCTCCTGAAAAAACACTAAATCAACGTGCTGAAGATTTGCTCAGGGCATTGGTTAAAAATTACATAAGTGAAGGCTTGCCAGTGGGCTCAAAAAAGTTGGCTCGAGCAGCTTGTCTGGATTTAAGTCCCGCCTCTATTAGAAATGTGATGGCTGATCTCGAAAAGTCCGGGTTAATTACGTCACCCCATACCTCTTCAGGCCGTATTCCAACGATACAAGGTTACCGTTATTTTGTAGACAGTCTCCTAACAGTGCAACCTATTGATCATCGTGCATTAGACTCAATGTTGTCTAACTTGCTGCAATCGAATGAATCGAACGATACACAAGGCTTAGTGAGTAGTGCCTCTGAATTTCTATCCAGCCTGACTTCTTATGCTGGAATTGTGACCATTCCCCGCCTGGAAAGTGTCCAGCTACTGCAAATTGAATTTATCCCTCTATCCGATAAACGTGTGCTTACTATTTTGGTCACTAATGATAAAGAAGTGCAAAATCGCGTCATTCCCGTGCATCGAAAATTTTCACGTGAGGAACTTCAGTGTGCTGCTAACTATTTAAACCAGCAGTTTGCAGGTAAAAAAATGACACAGGTTCGCGAAGAGATCATGAACGAAATGAATAAGGCACGTGTAGACATGGATCAAATGATGCGTTCTGCGGTAGAAATTGCTGATGCCGCCTTTAATGATGGTGGGGATAATAAGGGAGAAGGGTTTGTTGTGGCTGGGCAAACCAATTTAATGACCCATGATGATTTAGCGAGTGTTGAATCCTTACGTCAGGTTTTTGATGCTTTTAATGAGAAGCGAGATATCCTTCGATTACTTGATCAATGCCTAGACGCTGAAGGCATTCAGATATTTATTGGTGATGAGTCGGGGTATTTGGGGTTAGGTGAATGTAGCTTAGTGACCTCCACTTATTCAGTTGCAGGCGAAGTCATAGGATCGCTTGGGGTGATAGGACCTACTCGTATGCCTTACGATCAAGTGATTTCTGTAGTGGATATTACAGCCAAAGTGCTTGGCGCGGCCTTGAATTCTAAATAGACCACCCCGATATAGCTGGCAAGAGTAACAATGCACCTTGCGATCTATAGGTGTGTATAAATATTGTACATAAGAAATAAGCTTGTGGAGACAGGAAATGACAGATGAGACTAAAACCCCAGATTCAGATAAGCGAGACACTGAAAATACTGCTGATGTCAAAACGGTAGTTGAAGAAATGCTAAATTCCGCTTCTGATGAGTCTCAGGAAAAAGAACAAGAAAAAAATGATGATACCCCTGACAATACACAAGCTTTATTGGAAGAGGCCCGTGCCAAAGCAGATCAAAATTACGATCAATTTGTTCGATTACAAGCAGAAATGGACAATTTACGTAAAAGAACCAAGCGTGATCTAGAATCGGCGCATAAATTTGCGTTAGAAAAAATTTGTCGTGAGTTATTAGCGGTTCGGGACAGTATGGAAATGGGTTTGCAGGCGGCTGAAATAGAGACTGCAGATTTAGGCACTATGCGTCAAGGAATGGATTTAACCTTGAAAATGCTCGCCACTATGATGGATAAATTTGAAATGTTACAAGTGAGCCCGCAAAAGGGTGAAAAATTAAATCCAGAATTACATCAAGCAATGTCGATGCAAGAAGATGCTGATGCAGAGCCAAATACCATTTTAACTGTAGTACAAAAGGGTTACACCTTAAATAGTCGCTTGATGCGTCCCGCGATGGTGGTCGTCGCCAAGGCAATGAGTTCTACAGCAGGTGATGACGACAAAAAAATTGGCTCTGAAATAGATGAACAGGCTTGATTTCGAATATTTAGCCCAAATAATCACTGTACAGACTACTTATATATAATGGCAATAATCAGGCACTACATAATTAACGGAGAGACATAATCATGGGTAAAATCATTGGTATAGATTTGGGCACAACCAACTCTTGTGTGGCAGTCATCGAGGGGGATGGTCCACATGTGATTACGAATAGCGAGGGTCATCGTACTACCCCCTCTATTGTTGCCTTTGGTGATGATGGCGAAGTGTTGGTCGGGGAATCAGCAAAACGTCAAGCAGTGACCAATCCTACCAATACCATTTATGCAGTGAAGCGCCTTATTGGACGTAAATTTACTGATGATGAAGTTCAAAAAGACATTGATCTTGTTCCTTACAATATAGTCAAGGCTGACAATGGCGATGCTTGGATCGAAGCTGATGGGAAGAAAATGGCGCCACCAGAGGTGTCTGCCCGTATATTGCAAAAAATGAAAAAGACGGCTGAAGACTATCTTGGTGAAGAAGTCACTGAAGCGGTGATTACAGTTCCCGCTTATTTTAATGACTCACAACGTCAAGCAACCAAAGATGCCGGTAAAATTGCTGGATTAGAAGTAAAGCGTATTATCAATGAGCCTACCGCCGCTGCACTGGCTTTTGGAATGGATAAAAGAGAAGGGGATCGCAAAGTTGCCGTATATGACTTGGGCGGGGGTACTTTCGATGTATCGATTATTGAGTTAGCCGATGTCGATGGCGAACAGCAAATCGAAGTATTATCTACTAATGGTGATACATTTCTTGGCGGGGAAGACTTTGATCAGCGCTTGATTGACTTTTTAGTAGAAACGTTTAAATCAGAGTCAGGGGTGGATCTTAAAAATGATCCGTTAGCCTTACAACGTCTAAAAGAGGCTTCTGAAAAAGCTAAAATTGAATTATCCTCAGCACAACAAACTGATATTAATTTACCTTATATTACGGCTGATGCCAGTGGTCCCAAACATCTGACTATTAAGGTGACTCGCGCCAAACTTGAATCCTTAGTGGAAAACTTGATTACTCGTTCATTGGCACCTTGTAAGTTAGCAGTGAAGGATGCTGATCTATCACTTAGTGATATTGATGATGTGATTTTGGTGGGTGGTCAGACACGCATGCCTAAGGTACAAGAGGCAGTAGAAGCATTTTTCGGAAAAGAGCCTCGTAAAGATGTTAATGCAGATGAAGCGGTGGCCGTTGGAGCTGCTATTCAGGGCGGTGTGTTAGCTGGGGATGTATCAGATATATTGTTATTAGACGTGACGCCATTGTCCTTGGGAATTGAAACCATGGGCGGTGTGATGACTAAGTTGATCGAGAAAAATACTACTATTCCGACTAATGCCAGTCAGACATTTTCAACAGCAGATGATAATCAAACTGCGGTGACGGTACATGTATTACAAGGGGAGCGAGAACAGGCTTCTGGTAATAAGTCATTAGGTCGTTTTGACCTGACTGATATTCCGCCAGCAGCACGAGGCATGCCTCAAATTGAGGTAGCATTTGATATTGACTCAAACGGTATATTACATGTGTCAGCTAAGGATAAAGTAACAGGAAACGAGCAAAAAATTGTTATTAAGGCGTCTAGTGGTTTGTCAGATGAAGAAGTCGATAAAATGGTTAAAGATGCTGAAGCACATGCAGATGAAGATCGTAAATTTCATGAGTTGGTGGATGTGCGTAACAAGGCAGATGGCATGATTCACGCAGTCACTAAGTCAATCGCTGACTTAGGCGATAAAGTGACTGATGAAGAAAAGTCTGAAGCTGAAGCGGCTATTGCAGATCTAAAGGTAGCCTTATCGACTGATGACAAAGATGATATCGATGCTAAAACACAAGCGTTGGCTGAGAAATCAAGTAAATTGGTTGAACGTCTAAACCAGGAACAACAAGCAGCGTCAGGCGCTGAAGCGAATTCCGGTGCAGATGCTGGTGCAGATCCTAGTAAGGCTAAGGCCAAGGCGAATGATGATGTCGTGGATGCTGAGTTTGAAGAAGTGAAAGAAGATAAAAAATAACGTGGCAAAATAAGGGGTCAGAGCCCTTTGTCACTTAATAGTAGACAATGCAGTACTCAGGTATAAAGACAAAAAGGACTCTGACTCCTTTTATAGAGCGTGTTGAAGAGCCAAACTTGTTTTGGCTTTTCGCGTATTAGAAATTTATTTACCTTAAAGATTAAAGATTCAATATATGTCAAAACGAGATTACTACGAAGTCCTGGGTGTTGAGAAAAATGTCAGTGATACTGATTTGAAAAAATCGTATCGCCGTTTAGCAATGAAATATCATCCTGATCGTAATCAAGATGATAAAGATGCTGAGCAGAAATTTAAAGAAGCGAAAGAGGCTTATGAAATTTTGGCTGATTCGCAAAAGCGTTCTGCCTATGATCAATTTGGGCATGCTGGAGTCGACCCTTCAGCAGGTGGAGGCTCTGGGCGAGGAGGCTTTGGCGGCGGCGGGAACTTTAGTGATATATTTGGCGACGTCTTTAGTGATATTTTTGGTGGAAGTCGAGGTGGTTCGCAAGAGTCACGAGCTTATCGGGGTAATGATCTTCGTTATAACCTTGAGTTGCCACTAGAAGAAGCTGTGGCCGGTACTAGTGTTAAAATTCGAATTCCTACTGCAGTCACTTGTACTGCTTGTGCGGGTAGTGGTGCTAAAAAAGGGTCAAGCCCAGTGACCTGTACCACTTGCGGTGGGCATGGTCAGGTAAGAATGGAGCAGGGTTTCTTCTCAGTGCAGCAAACCTGTCCAGCGTGTCGTGGTAATGGACAAACTATTGCGAATCCTTGTCCTTCATGTAAAGGGCTTGGGCGTAAAGAAGAGCGCAAAACGTTGTCGGTGAAAGTGCCCGCAGGCGTGGATAATGGCGACCGAATTAGACTGTCTGAAGAGGGAGAAGCGGGTGAGAACGGCGGACCTGCTGGAGATTTATATGTTCATATACACGTTAAAGATCATAATATATTTACCCGTGATGACAGTCATTTACACTGTGAAGTCCCTATTAGTTTTTCAGCAGCAGTACTGGGTGGAGATATTGAAGTGCCCGTGCTTGGCGGTAAAGTAAAGTTAAAAATTCCTTCAGAAACTCAAAGTGGAAAAATGTTCCGCTTACGTGGCAAAGGGGTTAAGCCTGTGCGCGGTGGTGCGGCGGGTGATTTATATTGTAAAGTTGAGATTGAGACGCCAGTCAAGCTGGATAATAAACAAAAAGAACTTTTAAAATCATTTCAGGAATCACTGGATAATGGTGGTAAACGTCATAACCCCAAAGCAAAGTCCTGGATGGATGGCGTGAAGAAGTTTTTTGAAAGTTTGAAAACCTAATAAGCGACTAAGTTTTGTTAGCGGTAGAGTACGAGGCAAGGTAAAATCAGATAATAATGTGTCATTGAATCGAATGAAACAGATTTCACACTGAATCGTACCACATGATCTCGTTAGTGAACGAGCGTCAATAGTCTGCTAGAGGTTATTATTTTTTGATAGACAATCAGTATGCTCATCAATCAATTCCAGGATTGTTTGTCATCCCAGATTATTTCTCAGCTGAGCAATGTCATTTAATGCTTGCTGACACCTTGTCGCTTTATAATCGTTTAGAGGGTACTGCGAAAGAATCGGGGCTTGAGGAAATAGCTTGTATTCCACAGCCTGATTTTGTGCGCAGTGCGCAGCATAATTTACACTCGAATGAGTCATTTGTGCGTGTTGTATTGAACGAGAGAGAAGATAGAGAAATATATTGTGAGTACTTTCCACGTTACGGGGAAGATGGGCATGCATTAGGATATTTCCGTAAAAATTCCAATTTACCTGATTTTGTCTTGCAAACTGTACTGAATTCACTCCAGCAGACTATGCAAACATTATTATTAGTGAGAGATAATCAACAAAAATCGTGGCAATGGAAGCTTACAGTTAACTTTTATAAAAATGTTAACGGTACCGTTGCAGGCTTTCCGTTTCATGTGGATATACCCGCTAATGGTGTGGTCACAATGATTTTGAATATTCACAGTGAAGCCTTTATTCAAATGGCTAAAGACGATAAAGTGATCGATATAATTGTGCCTATTGGAGGCTTAGTGGTACTGAGTGGCGAGAGTCGTTACGACTGGAAGCACCGTGTGGTACCAAAAATATCAAAGCAGATGCTGTCTGATCAGCCTGCCAACAAATACAAAATAGAGCGAGTGTCCATGGTGCTGGGCTTTCAATAAATTTTTTGAAAAGGGGTGAACCAGTACAAAAAATAGAATTTTACAATGTTGACTCAAGGTTTTTTCCATTAGTAGAATCACTAATAAATTAAATGTGTATCACTTTATTGCTCACATTGATTTTTGGATTTCTTCACCAGCCACTAGTGATCTCGAAGTCCTAGAGTATAATGCGGTCACTAATTTTTCGAATTTATTTTCGTAGCAGGAGTAAACAATGATAAAGGTTGCCATTGCCGGTGCGGCAGGTCGTATGGGTAAAGCCTTGATAGAAGCAATCAATCAAGCAAAGGGGATGCAGCTTACCGTTGCACTGGAACATTCAGCTTGCAGCCTATTAGGCGTTGATGCAGGAGAATTGGCAGGATTTGGAAAATCAGGCATTGAGATTGTCTCTGATCTTGAGGCGGTGACTGATCAATTTGATGTGTTGATTGATTTTACTATTCCTGAGGCAACTATTGCTAACCTTGAAGTGTGTCGATTAGCCGCTAAAAAAATTGTGATTGGTACCACTGGTTTTACCGACGAACAAAAACAAGTGTTAAATCAAGCGGCTGAAGAAATGGCTATTGTATTTGCGCCCAATATGAGCATAGGGGTTAATTTGTGTTTGAAGTTATTGGAGATGGCGGCATCAGTTCTCGGTGACGATGTGGATATCGAAATTGTCGAGGCACATCATCGCCATAAAGTGGATGCCCCTTCAGGAACAGCCCTACGCATGGGCGAAGTGATTGCTGATACCTTAGGTCGAGACCTCAAGGAGTGCGCAGTGTATGGCCGGCAAGGCCGAACGGGTGAGCGCGATCCTAAAACGATTGGCTTTGAAACTATTCGTGCTGGTGACATTGTGGGTGATCATACTGTGTTATTTGCGGGGATTGGCGAACGAGTCGAAATTACCCATAAGGCGTCTAGTCGTATGACCTTTGCTAATGGTGCAGCACGTGCAACAGCCTGGTTATCAGAAAAAGACAAGGGAATTTATGATATGCAAGACATTTTAGGGTTGAAATAAGGATTTAATTCAGTCGCTCTAGAATTGAGAGCCGAGCCTCCATTGAATATTTTGGATTAAGCTCATATTCTCTCTTTCTAAATAAGCAGTCTTGCAGTAAAATGCCTCTCCAGCCAGACGTGATTCTGACATTTCGGCAGAAATCACTCACAAGTGCACTAATTTAAATCAAGCGGGAGCTGCTCAATAGGCTATCCCGCTTTTGTCTACCTGAGCCTGGAGGTTTTTTTTGGTCAAGCCCGCTATTCTCATGCTCGCAGACGGTAGTCTGTTTAAGGGCTATTCCATAGGTGCAGATGGTTGTACCACCGGCGAGGTCGTATTTAATACTGCCATGACTGGATATCAGGAAATTTTAACTGATCCATCCTATTCTCAGCAGATTGTCACATTAACCTATCCGCATATTGGTAATACTGGTATTAATATTGAAGACGAGGAGTCAGCCAGTATAGCAGCGAGCGGGCTAATTATTCGGGATCTGCCTCGCTTGGCGAGTAGTTGGCGTCAGCAGAAAACTCTGGATGAGTACCTTACTGAAAATAATATTGTTGGCATTGCTGGGATTGATACTCGTCGTTTGACTCGACTCTTACGAGAGAAGGGTGCTCAAGGGGGTTGTATTATGGCAGGCCCATCGCTGGATGAGGCCGTGGCGCAAGATAAGGCTAAGACATTCCCTGGGTTACAGGGAATGGATTTAGCCAAAACTGTGAGTACAGAAACCTCTTATTCATGGAGCGAAGGCAGCTGGGATCTGGAGCAGGGTTATCAGACTATTACTGAAGGTCAATCTTGGCATGTAGTCGCGTATGATTTTGGGGTCAAACGAAATATTCTAAGAATGCTTGCTGATCGTGGCTGCAAGGTCACCGTCGTACCCGCTGAAACAACGTCGGTCGATGTGCTGGCCTTGAGTCCTGACGGTATATTTTTGTCGAATGGTCCAGGCGACCCAGAACCCTGTGACTATGCCATTTCTGCCATTCAGGAGTTGGTCGAAACAGGAATACCAATATTCGGAATATGCCTAGGTCATCAATTGCTATCGTTGGCGAGTGGTGCCAAGACTATTAAAATGAAATTCGGCCATCATGGTGCCAATCATCCGGTACAAGATCTGGAGAGTAAGCGGGTGCTGATCACCAGTCAAAATCACGGTTTTGCCGTGGATGAGAATTCATTACCCTCCACCATGCGTGCTACACATCGCTCTTTGTTTGATCAATCATTACAAGGAGTGGAGCGCATAGACAAACCAGCCTTTAGTTTTCAGGGACACCCTGAAGCCAGTCCGGGTCCGCATGATGTGAGCCCGTTATTTGATCGTTTCATTCATAACATTAAGCAACATAAAGCCTGATATGCCTAAACGTACTGATTTAAAATCCATACTGATACTGGGCGCTGGACCGATTGTTATTGGCCAAGCGTGTGAATTTGACTATTCTGGAGCACAAGCATGTAAAGCATTGCAGGAAGAAGGTTTTCGTGTCGTGTTAGTCAATTCAAATCCAGCCACGATTATGACTGACCCTGAAATGGCAGATGCAATTTATATCGAACCTGTGCGTTGGCAGACGGTAGCAGAAATTATTGCCATTGAAAAACCTGATGCCTTGTTGCCTACCATGGGGGGGCAAACCGCCTTGAACTGTGCATTGGATCTAGCGCGAGAAGGTATTCTTGAAAAGCATAATGTGACCATGATTGGGGCCAATCGTGAAGCGATTGATAAAGCGGAAGATCGTGATCAATTTCGTATTGCGATGAGAAAAATCGGTCTGGATATGCCGCATTCAGCTATCGCACACAGTATGGAAGAGGCGTTGCAGGTTCAGGCGCAAGTCGGGTATCCAACGGTGATACGTCCATCTTTTACCATGGGCGGGAGTGGTGGAGGAATTGCCTATAACAAAGAAGAGTTCGCCGAAATCTGTGAACGTGGTCTAGACTTGTCGCCGACTAATGAGTTGCTGATCGAAGAATCGATTATTGGCTGGAAAGAATATGAAATGGAAGTGGTACGTGATTGTGAAGACAATTGTATCATCATATGTTCTATTGAAAATCTTGACCCGATGGGTGTGCACACAGGTGATTCAATTACCGTTGCTCCTGCACAAACATTAACGGATAAAGAATATCAAATTATGCGTAATGCATCGCTTGAAGTTTTACGTGAAATTGGTGTGGAAACTGGTGGTTCGAATGTGCAATTTGCGATCAATCCTGATGATGGTCGTATGATTATTATTGAAATGAATCCGCGTGTGTCTCGCTCTTCTGCATTAGCGTCGAAAGCCACTGGTTTTCCCATTGCAAAAGTCGCTGCAAAACTTGCCGTAGGTTACACTCTTGATGAGTTGAAAAATGATATCACAGGTGGCGTTACTCCTGCGTCATTTGAACCTGCCATCGATTATGTTGTTACCAAAATTCCCCGTTTTACGTTTGAAAAATTTCCTAAAGCAGATGCAAGATTGACCACCCAAATGAAGTCAGTCGGGGAAGTCATGGCGATTGGTCGTACTTTTCAAGAGTCCATGCAAAAAGCTTTACGCGGCTTAGAGACCGGCTGTGATGGTTTCGATTCAATGTTTGTCGATGCCGATGATCACACTGAGGAAACAAGAGCTAGAATCACTCATGAGCTTACGGTGCCGGGTGCTGAAAGAATTTGGTATGTAGCCGATGCCATGCGTCGCGGTTGGTCTCTGGATAAAATATTCCAGTACACTAAAATTGACCGCTGGTTTTTACTTCAAATTGAAGAATTAATTACTCTTGAAAAAGAGATCAGTGAAGGCCAGTTAAGTGATATTGATCAAGCCAACTTTTTTATGCTTAAACAAAAAGGATTTTCTGATCGGCGAATGGCTTCTTTGTTAAAATTAAAAGAATCTGAAGTACGTGATTATCGCCACTCTTTGAATATCCGACCTGTTTATAAACGTGTTGATACTTGCGCTGCCGAGTTTTCAACTAACACGGCTTATATGTATTCTACTTATGAAGAAGAATGTGAGTCGTTGCCGTCTGATAAGAAAAAAATTATGGTGTTAGGCGGTGGTCCCAATCGAATTGGTCAAGGCATCGAGTTTGATTATTGTTGCGTACATGCTGCACTAGCGATGCGTGATGATGGTTACGAAACCATAATGGTGAACTGTAATCCAGAGACTGTATCGACCGATTACGATACATCAGACCGATTATATTTTGAGTCACTGACCTTGGAAGACGTGCTTGAAGTGGTGAATATTGAAAAGCCTATCGGGGTCATCGTACAATATGGGGGTCAGACCCCACTAAAATTAGCACGTGATCTTGAAGCCGCCGGCGTCCCAATTATTGGCACTAGCCCTGATTCAATCGACTTAGCCGAAGACCGTGAACGGTTTCAACAAATGATTGAAAAGCTGGGTTTGTTACAGCCTCCTAATCGTATTGCACGGGACGCTATTTCAGCGCCTGCTTTGGCAGAAGAAATTGGTTACCCGTTAGTGGTTCGTCCTTCTTATGTATTGGGAGGGCGTGCAATGGAAATTGTGTATAACGTTGAAGATTTGCAACGTTATATGCGAGAGGCGGTACAAGTATCGAATGAATCGCCTGTGTTGCTGGATCACTTTTTAAATGATGCAATTGAAGTCGATGTGGATGCGATTTGTGATGGCCGCGATGTTTTAATTGGCGGAATTATGGAGCATATAGAGGAGGCTGGAGTTCACTCTGGCGACTCAGCTTGTTCCTTACCACCTTTTTCTTTGTCTGATTCAATTAAAGATCAACTACGGGTACAAGTTAAAGCAATGGCGCTAGAGCTTGGCGTAGTAGGTCTAATGAATACTCAGTTTGCTATTCGTGGGGATGATATTTATATTTTAGAAGTGAATCCTAGGGCATCGCGTACTGTACCGTTTGTGTCTAAAGCTATTGGTCGTCCTTTAGCGAAAATTGCAGCACGTTGCATGGTAGGTATTTCATTGGCAGAGCAAGGGATATTGGATGAAGTGGTTCCTCCTTATTATTCTGTTAAAGAGGCTGTATTTCCCTTTATTAAATTTCCAGGTGTTGATTCAATATTAGGTCCTGAAATGAAGTCTACAGGTGAAGTCATGGGTGTGGGTGACACTTTTGGTGAAGCCTTTGCGAAAGCTCAATTTGGCGGTGGGACTGAAATGCCATTGTCTGGAAACGCCTTTATCAGTGTGCGTAGTGATGATAAGCAAGGCGCTATTGAAGTCGCGGATGCTCTGTCCCAGCATGGGTTTAAAATATTCGCCACACGTGGTACTGCTGATTCTATTAGTGGTGCTGGAATTGATTGCGAGTGTGTCAATAAGGTCACGGAAGGGCGTCCCCATATTGTAGATATGATTAAAAATGATGAGATTGATTTGATCGTCAATACCACTAAGGGAACTCAGGCGATTATTGACTCCTACTCAATTCGGCGTGAAGCATTGAATCACAGAGTAACCTATACTACGACTATGTCTGGAGCCAAGGCGATGTGTCTGGCTTTAAAAGAAACAGGTAACGTTAGTGTCAATCGTTTACAGGATTTACATCAACAACTAGGAATTTCTTGAGCAGAGTTTGATGACAGTCTTATTATTTTTGAAATTACCGGTGATAGTGTAGACAATATTGCTATACGCTTAGTGTATTAGACCAGTGGTTATCGAGTTTTTCGAATAAGAATTTCATTTAATAGACTGGATCAGGTTTTCAATAAGTTAAAACAAGGATTTAAAAGAGAGTATACGATGAGTAAAATTCCAATTACAGAAGTAGGTGCAGAAAAATTGCGAGCAGAGTTAAAAAAACTCAAAACTGTAGACAGGCCACGTATTATTAAAGATATTGCCACTGCACGCGAACATGGCGATTTAAAGGAAAATGCAGAATATCACGCAGCACGCGAACAACAAAGTTTTGCGGAAGGTCGTATCGCTGAAATAGAAGGGAAGCTGGGTAACGCTCAAATTATTGATGTTTCCAAGCTTGATGTCGGGGACAAAATAGTCTTTGGAGCCACAGTGACTTTTTATGATGATGAGGCTGACAAGGAAGTGACCTATCAGATAGTGGGTGACGATGAGTCAGATATTGATGGCGGGAAAATATCCATTAACTCACCTATTGCTAGGAGTTTATTGGCAAAACATGTAGGTGACGTAGCGGTAGTTCAGGCGCCAGGAGGTGATAGGGAACTGGAAGTGATTACGGTGACTTATAGTTAAAATAGCTTTGTCATTGTTAAAATGGCAGGCGAATTTCTTTTTCTGATCTCATGCTTGCAATTGCTGTTTCCAGATCTACTTGATCCGGGTTTTTAACAGGCTGTTGAGCGAGTCTTTTAAAAACCTCAAGTTGTTCCCATGTTTGATGATTGTTATCTTTATCTTGATAAAAGGCTGCCCAAGGAATGAACTTGGTTAAGGGGAATAGTTGTCCCTCTTTGGGTGAAATATCAATATTGAGTCCAGATAAAAATAAAATGTTTCGACCTTTGTAAGCAGTTTGTTGAACGATAGCCCTAAATGCACTATCAAATTCTACTTGTGTATTAATCTGTGCTGCTGTTAATGCAGGCCATTTAGAAGTCACAATATAAGGCATCATTGCGATTAAGTTGCTTTCCATACGATTGCTGCCTTCTGAAATGAATTCGATTTTTCGACGAAAAAAGAACATGTCAGATTGTAAGTGTGCGCCAATTTGTTCTGAGTGTCCGTTGGACCAGTTCAGTGGCTCAAGGTAGCGTTGTAACTCTTCAGAAACTGAAAATATCTTTGAAGTGCTCAGCGACTGCTCAGGATCTGGTTTACCCTCATTATTGAGCTTGAGTAGTCGATTTAATTTAAGGATGAGTCCTTGTTTACGCTCTATTTGTAATAGCTGGTTATCGACTGAAATTTTATAGGCATCATTGTCTTTTTTCAAATAAATATTGCAACAAGCAAATTCATACTCATTCATATACCACTGTATACTATGACAAATTTTGCCACAGTTATCTGATTCGATCTGCTGCTTAGTTTGTAAGCGTCTATAAACTCCAAATTTTTTACTTTCTGGATTGTAACCCACATGACTGGCTTGAATAATCACTAAGTCTTCACCATGTTGGGAATAAGGACCGTGTCGGTCAGAAGCCACTACGCCGCCGACTAAGCCATGGTTAAAAGGAAATGTCCCAAAGTGTTTGGCAATAAGAATGATAGGGTAGCCTTGACTTTCATCTGAGCAAAAAGCTCTTGAGGGCATTATTTTTCCTTTTTTAAACCCTAATGTACGAGCGAGATTGTAAGCGCGAGGGACAAATTCGCTATAACGCATGGCGACACTGGCCATTTGAAATGAACTCAAAATATTGGAGCTTGGGACTGGCGTATCATGCATAATCGATTCCTTGATTGATTCAATGAAAACCGAATCTATTCCTAATTTACTATAGTATATCTATACTCTATAGTAGATATCAACGCAAGTAATGTGAACAATATTAGGCTGAATCTATGCTGAAGAGTTAAGTCTACTCGATGCTGTTTTATGTTTAAAAAAATTCGCAACGAATGATTTTGCTAGCCATGCTGGTGACAATGCAGTTGACGTAGCCATTCACTTACAGGGAGGCTAAAGGTTGTCAGGGATTGAGCGAGCACTGTGAGTGCTGGTATGAGTAGCCTAAAAAAATGCTGTTTAATTGTAAATGGGTGCATGGAAAAACGTTGCTAGTAAATTTTTAAAGAGTGTGATTGTGTTAGCAAAAAAACCTAATGGTTAAAACATAGAATCATTTTCGGGGTACGAGCAAGCATAGGTTGATGGAGCAGTGATCTTTGGCTGATTTAAGTCTTAGCACTAGAGCCTTTGCTTGGTATTTTGTGAGCAGTTTCATGCTGATATAAAAATGGCCATAGATTTAAGGCAAGTATTTTGGTATAAAGGCTCTCATATCCAGGGGGCTCAGAGTGAGCATATATTACGTCCTGAATACCAATCAACTACAAGGAGTCCATGTATGTCATCGGGCCTAATTACTACACTTGTTATCATCGGTCTTATTATTATTTTTATTTTGTATTATATCGCGATATATAATAATTTGGTCGCACTCAAAAATAGATTTAAGAATGCTTGGGAGCAAATTGATGTTCAGCTTAAACGGCGTTATGACCTAATTCCGAATTTGGTTGAAACCTCGAAAGCCTATTTAAAACATGAACGCGGAACTCTTGAAGCTGTGATTGCAGCTCGTAATAGTGCTGCCAGTGCCAACAAGGCAGCATCGGCGGATCCTGGTGATGCTACTGCGGTTAAAGCCTTGATCGGTGCTGAAGCCGCGCTGACAGGAGCGATGGGTGGTTTTTTTGCATTGTCTGAAGCCTATCCGGATTTAAAGGCAAATCAAACTATGGCCAATCTGACTGAAGAGCTTTCGACCACTGAAAATAAAATTGCTTTTTCACGTCAAGGGTATAATGATTCATTGATGAGTTATCATACAGCAATCGAGAGTTTTCCAGGAAATTTGATTGCTAATAAACATCATTTTAAACATGGCGAGTATTGGAAAATTGAAAAAGCCGAAGAACGGGAAGCAGTGAAAGTATCGTTTGATTAATAATGTGAAGTAACATTTTCTAGCGTGGTACAACAGGGATGTTGTGCTGGGCAATATATCAGGATTGAATAATGAATTTTTTTGAACACCAAGATGCGGCTCGTAAGCTGACGCGTCGGTTTGTGTGGATGTTTTTTTTAGCGATTGTGATTGTTATGGTCGTGTTGTCGCTTGCTATCGCAACAGCCTTTGATTCATTTGATCTGCCTACCATCGGTCTCTCTAGTCTTGGGGTGCTGGTCGTTATTGGTGGAGCTAGTTTACTTCGCCTTGCCAGATTGTCTCAGGGAGGGCATGTCGTTGCAGAAATGATGGGCGCACGTAAGGTAGACCTCGACAGTAAAGACCCGCAAGAAATAATGTTGCTCAACGTCGTCGAGGAAATGTCTATCGCTTCTGGCGTGACTCGGCCTGCGGTTTATATTATGGACGATGAAGGGATTAATGCGTTTGCAGCCGGCTATCATGCTGATAATGCTGTAGTGGCGGTGACTGTGGGCACGCTCGACACTTTATCGCGTGCAGAATTGCAAGGAGTAGTAGCGCATGAATTTAGTCATATCCTGAATGGTGACATGCGCTTGAATATAAAATTACTGGGCGTATTGGCAGGGATATTATTAATAGGAAATCTAGGTTACTTTATGTTGCGAGGCGTGACCTATGCAAGAGTATCGTCGCGTGACAGTAAAGCGGGTGGTGTGATTATAGCAATGTTAGGCGCTTCAATTGCGATGATTGTGATCGGTTTTATTGGCGTGTTATGTGGGCGTATGATTCAAAGCAGTATTTCACGTCAACGTGAGTATCTGGCTGATGCCTCAGCAGTACAATTTACTAGAAGCCCTGAAGGAATTTCAGGCGCACTCAACAAAATTAGAGTATTAGCGAATGGGTCGCATGTTGAAAGTAAACATGCCGCAGAGCTTAATCATATGTGTTTTGGTGAATCGGTTTCGATTAGATTTATGAGTGGTTTAATGGCAAGTCATCCGCCGTTGGAAGATCGCATTAAAAGGATTGACCCCAATTTTGATTTAAATGCAACTGTGACTATGCCAGAACATTATCATGAGCAAGAGCAGGTGAATGGTGAGCATGATTCATCGGCATCGATGGCGGCTGCGGCAGGCATTAGTCAGCTTGCTGGATCTGGAGCTGGAGCTAATACTAGTACTGGTGAGAATTCTGCAAAGAGTCGACCTAATGCAGAGAGCACTGTGAAGGTTAATGCCAAACAGGTGATGAATGATGTGGGTGCTTTGACCTCGGAGCAAATTGAAGTGGGCCATGCGATGCGCTTGGCGATTGATCCTGAGTTGCATGAAGCGCTTACGACAGAGGAAGGGTGTCGTGCTGTTGTGTATTGTCTGGTACTGGATATTGAGCGACGGACACGTGAGCGTGAAGTCAATTTAATTGTTGAAGGCGATAATAATGAAGTGGCTAAGTTGGCCTGGTTTTTGTGGGAATTTGTGCATGACTTAGGGCTTGCTTTTCGTCAGCCATTGTTGGATTTGGCGATGGGGGTTATTAGTTATTGTGATAAATCGACACGCGACAAAATGGCCAAGACCTTACGTGAAATTATAATGTTTGATGGTAAAGTCGATTTTTCTGAATTAATGGTGATGTTGGCAGTCTCTCCTCAATTATCTGATGGCGCGCATAAAATTACCCGTAATAAATATAAATCAATTACCAAGCTCAAGTCTGAGTTATTAGCTGTGTTTGGTTTATTGGCTATGGCGGGCAGTGATGACGAAGGTGAATGGCAGGTAGCGTTTGAGGTGGCAGTGGAACATTGTGAGTTACCCGAAAGTGATTTCCCTGCGGCTGATCAGATGAGTTTCAGTGTCTTGAATAAGTCTATTCAAAAATTACGTAGTCTGATGCCAGATAAAAAACAAATTGTGTTTGCGGCATGTGTCGAAATGGTGCTTTATGATGAAGAAATTACCTTGCGTGAATATGAAATGATTCGTTTAATGGCAAAAGCCTTGGAGTGCCCATTACCAGTGAGTATTTCTGGCGAGTCTTAGCAAAGGTAAATTTTACTAGGGTAGATCAAGATTTTGTTGCACAGCTTTGTTTGAAGATTGATAGGTCTTTTACTTTCTGACTATGAGTTTTGCACTAATCAAAGTTTACCCTAATGACACTAGTTGAATTTAATAGCGCTAGTTTTTGCGACAAGGCCTTGCTTTTTACTCCAGGTATAGTGGAATTTAAATTTTGAGTGATAGTCTTTGCCATGAACACAGTCATTAACAACGTCACAATTTGAACTGAAACTCAAGATTCCATTTTTATAGCTATGTATTTTCTGTGATGATGAGCCATACCCTTGGATACGCAGTAATATCACTTGTTTTCCTTGATTGCTATAAGTCATCACTCCAAAATATCCGCCCCCTTCCTGACCACCGAATAGTAGCAACAAATTATCATCAATCACTGAGTAAGAGGTATGCATTACTTCACTATCAATGCAGTGAGTGGGTTTATAGAGTTGTTGTGTATCACTGTTAAATATTCGACAGTCTTTATAACCGACATAGTCGGATTTCTGACTGATGTAGACCATGCCTTTTGAAAACTCTGTAATAGTATTAATAATGGGTTGTTTGGCGGCGGTATCACTGTCTAAGCTTTCAGGGTATTTTGACCATTGGCGAATGATAAGAGGTTTTTTAAATAGCTTTCCGGTTAGACTATAAAGTTTAGTGCCAGCGAGGCTTGGAGTTGAATATGCTTCTAACTCTGGAGTTAAGTATCCATATCTTGCATTAAATGGGGTGTCAATAGGTTTATATGTTTTCAGCACTATTACAGCGTCATTAATTCTAGTGCAGGTAATGGGTTTATATAATTTTTGGGTAGCACTATCAAATATCCGGCATGCATGATCATTAGAATTAGTAGAGTGTTGGGCGATATAGACTTTTTCGTCAGCTGACTCCAAAATAGTATTGATAATCAAATTTTTAGAGTGCGGGCCCTGTTTTAATTTCTTTCGATATTTTTCCCATTGTCGAATTTGCAAAGGTTTTTTAAAGCGCTTGCCTGTCAAACTGAAAAGCTTTCTCCCAGCTAATCCTGGGATTGACGTACTCTGTAGCGCGGATGTCGGATACTGATGAGGTTTAACAGTCAATATTGAAGTGGTTTTGTAACGTTTTAAGATCTTTATATTGCTAGGATCTATTTTTTGTGTTGACTGACCTGCAGTAGATATACTAAGAGTCGGAAAAATTAGTAAGATGAGAGTGAAAAATTTCATTGGTTTACGCTGGGTAACATGAGGCTTGGTGATAAAAAAAGTAAGCGTGATGTGCTGAATGTACGTCGATATATCGCTTTTGAATTGAATTTAACCATTGTCTTATACTTATATATGCCAAGAGTTTGTGGCTGGGCAGGGTGTTTATTCATTACCCAAGTTTTAATCAAGCGCTTTTAATTAAACGTGAAGCCATGCAAAAAGGTTTAGTGTATGTCTTCTTATTACTGGACCTCTTAATTTAGAGTAGCGATCCAGTAATAACAATAACTGACAATCGGAAAGAGGTCTGCAGTAAGTCGTTCAGAGACTGTGATATTGTCAGTGTTTAGGCAATTCAATCACTGGTGTTTCTGCCCGGCGAAAAATAACGGCGATATTTCCGATCGATTGAATCAGTAAAGCATTGGTTTTTTGACACAATTGGTTGATAATTACTTTCTTGTGCTCACGATCATTAGCGCTGATTTTAACCTTGATTAATTCATGGTGATCTAGCGTTAACTCTGTTTCACGTAATACTGCATCACTAAGTCCATTATTAGCTATTGCGATGACAGGTTTTAATGTGTGGGCCAGTTTTCGAAGAAACTGTCTTTGTTTGTTATTAAGTAATGTTTTCTTCATTTTGATTCCATTGAGTCATGATACTGTCGATTTTTGGGTCGCCAGTATTTTATACTGATATAACGAGATTAATAGTGCCACAGCAAAAAAAAATGAATTCTCATTCACCTCGCCCTAAAGTGACGACCAGTATCAAGGGCCTAACGGTCGCTGATAGCCCTTTGAATGGGGTCAAGCTTGACCTAGGTTTATTTATTCTAGTAGGTCTTGTATTATTAGTACTATTAGAGAATATTTCTATTAGTCAGTGGCTTAGGTTTACAATCCTAGGAACATGGGCGTTATTCATGCTGACCTGGATTGTATTTAAAACGCAGGCAATTATAAAGAAAACAGCCTTACAGGGAAATGCTTTGAACGAAAATAAAACTCAATCATCCGATTCTGATACTGAGTCTAAATCTGATGTAGGAAACGTCTAATGGGACGAAGCAAAAGCAGCTCTCGCTGGTTAAAAGAGCATTTTGATGATGAATATGTAAAGCGTGCCAAAAAAGAGGGTTTTCGATCGCGGGCGATCTATAAATTAATGGAAATCCAGGAAAAATATCGACTAATAAAGCCTGGTATGAGTGTGGTTGATTTGGGCGCAGCGCCTGGTGGGTGGTCGCAATATGCGGTAAAAATCACAGGCAGTAAAGGAATGTTTATTGCTTCAGATATTTTGCCTATGGATGGTTTGGCAGATGTCGAGTTTATCCAAGGTGATTTTACTGAGCAGGAGACTTTGGATCAGATTTTGGGGAAATTAGGTGAAAGCAAGGCAAACCTTGTAATATCTGATTTAGCCCCCAATATTAGTGGGTTAGCTTCTGTTGATCAGCCTAGGGCAATGTATTTAGCGGAACTTTCGCTAGACCTTGTGGGTAAAATACTGGTAAGTAAGGGGTGTTTTATCTCTAAATTGTTTCAAGGAACAGGTTTTGACGAATTTATTGCTTTATTACGACCAAATTTTGACAAGCTGCGATTTTTCAAGCCAAAAGCCTCTCGCCCACGAAGTCGAGAAGTTTACATAATCGCGACAGGGTTTAGGGGGTCGAGTGTATAGTAAGCTATAATTTATTTGCTAGTATTGTTTTATGTGTAGAATTTTAATAATGTCTGGTATCTGACTTGTTGTCAGACCGGAGGGCGCCTTTAACGGGGCCTTGGAGCATCGCTCATACAAGAGGACAGTAATTTGAACGACATGGCCAAAAATTTGATGTTATGGGTGATTATCGCAATTATCCTGTTGACCATATTCAATAAAATGAATAGTACTGGAAACGAGCCAGAAGAGATTTTATATTCTAGTTTTCTGCAGCGTGTTGACAGCAAAAATGTTAGTGATGTGACACTGCAAGGGCGTAAAGTGTCAGGGCAGCATGGGGGTAAGAATTTTTTCACTCTTTTCCCTATTGGACATGAAAATACGTTAGTGGAAATATTGCGCAAAGCCAACATCGCGATCAAGGTCAAGAAGCCTGAAGGTCAAAATATACTGACTCATATCTTCATCTCCTGGTTTCCGATGTTATTATTGATTGGTGTATGGATATTTTTATGGCGCCAAATGCAAGGCGGCGGCGGTGGTCGTGGTGCTATGTCGTTTGGTAAGAGCAAGGCTCGCATGTTGAGTGAAGATCAAATAAAGGTCACCTTTAACGATGTGGCGGGTTGTGATGAAGCTAAATATGAAGTGAGCGAGTTAGTCGAGTTTTTACGTGATCCTGGTAAGTTTCAAAAGCTAGGAGGTAAGATTCCCCGTGGTGTGTTGATGGTGGGATCACCTGGTACCGGTAAAACCTTGCTAGCCAGAGCTATTGCTGGCGAAGCGCGAGTGCCTTTCTTTACCATTTCTGGTTCAGATTTCGTGGAAATGTTTGTAGGTGTTGGCGCTTCCCGTGTGCGAGATATGTTTGAACAAGCAAAAAAACATTCACCCTGCATTATATTTATTGATGAAATTGATGCGGTTGGACGTCATCGTGGTGCTGGCCTAGGCGGTGGACATGATGAGCGTGAGCAAACACTGAACCAATTATTGGTAGAGATGGATGGGTTTGAAGGAAATGAAGGAGTGATTGTCATTGCTGCGACTAACCGCCCTGATGTGTTAGATCCTGCATTGTTACGCCCCGGTCGTTTTGATCGTCGTGTAGTGGTACCTTTACCGGATGTGTTGGGTCGAACTCAAATTTTAAAAGTGCATATGCGTCGTGTACCGCTGGCTGACAATGTTAATGCGAAAGTCATTGCTCGTGGAACGCCTGGCTTCTCAGGCGCGGATTTGGCTAATCTGGTGAATGAAGCGGCACTGTTTGCTGCTCGTCATAATAAGCGTTTAGTAGAACAATCTGACTTGGAACATGCACGTGATAAAATCATTATGGGTGCTGAGCGTCGTTCCATGGTGATGAGTGAAGAAGAGAAACGGTGCACTGCGTATCATGAAGCAGGTCATGCGATTGTGGGCTGGACAACACCGTCCAGCGATCCTATTTATAAGGTGACTATTATTCCAAGAGATCGCGCTCTAGGCATGACAGTGTTTTTACCAGAGCGTGATAGTTACGGCAAAAGTAAAGAAAATGTAGAGAGTTTTATATCCATGGCTTACGGTGGTCGGATTGCTGAAGAACTCGTTTTTGGCGCAGATCAAGTGACAACTGGAGCATCACAAGATATTAAAGTGGCGACTGAATATGCTCGTTCAATGGTGACTCTATGGGGTTTATCTGATCTTGGGCCACTGCTCTATGGTGAAGAAGAAGGTGAAGTTTTTCTAGGTCATTCAGTGACACAGCATAAAAATATCTCTGATGAAACAGCACATGCGATTGATTTGGAAATCAAGAATATAATTGATAGAAATTATAAGCGGGCTGAAAAGATATTGACTGAACAGCGCGATAAACTTGATGCCATGGCTGATGCCTTGATGAAGTATGAAACAATCGATAGTGATCAAGTAAAAGATATTATGGAAGGGAAAACACCTCGGCCTCCAGAAAATTGGAGCAAAGATGATAACCAATCTAATAAAATGGATAAAGATCAAGGTGAGTCCAATGCCGGGGATAAAGATACTATCATTGGTGGACCTGCCGGCGAGCATTAAACTCAGCTATTAAATCAATCTCACTAATTCAGGGTGAACTGTGAATGCAATCATGGCATTCATAGCTCGCCCTGTTTTATGGGTGTTAATAATTTTTATAGTGAAATTCACCGCGATTGACTTAAATGAGCCTTGATAGTAGTAGGGCTTGAAGTTGCTCTGTCAATATCATTGTCTTATTAATAGGGGAGCAAGTTCCTATCGCAGCATTCTTTTGATATTGTTAAGTTTATGACAATGAGTCGTGCAAGAGTTTTTGGATAATAGCAGTCGATATTTTATGCCACAAATAATGGGAATCCTGAATGTCACGCCTGATTCATTCTCAGATGGCGGTGATTATTCAAGCGTCAACGATGCAGTAAATCATGCTTTACTAATGTATCAACAAGGTGCTCGTTGGATTGACGTAGGGGGTGAATCAACACGTCCTGGTGCTGAGGTAGTGAGTAGCGAGCAAGAATTACAACGAGTTATTCCAGTGATTAAAGCATTGTGCCTCGCCATCCCTGACAGTAAAATTTCAATTGATACCAGTAAGCCCGAAGTGATGCAAGCCGCTGTCGAGGTGGGTGCAACAATGGTTAATGATGTTAGGGCTTTACAAGCGCCAGGGGCGTTATCGCTAGTCAGTGAAATGCAAGTGGATGTATGTTTAATGCATATGCAGGGCAGTCCACCCACTATGCAGCAACAAGTGGTTTACACTGATGTCGTTCAAGAGGTAAAAAGTTTTTTATTAGGGCGTGCCAAGCAATGTATTGAGGCAGGAATCAAGGCTTCGCGAATTATTATCGATCCAGGTTTTGGGTTTGGAAAATCACTTGCACACAATCTACTTTTGTTAGACCAATTAGATCAATTTAAGGACACAGGTTTTAAAGTGTTAGCCGGTTTATCCCGCAAAAGCATGTTAGGAAAAATTACCGGTCAGCCTGTCGAGAACCGTTCAGCCGCTTCATTGGCTGCGGCATTGATCGCTTGTTTGCGGGGAGTCGATTTTATTCGTGTGCATGACGTGGCACAGACACAAGATATGTTATTAGTCTTAGAAGCACTCAGTGCATGCAGAAAGGGAGAGTCAAATGCAACGTAAGTATTTTGGTACTGATGGTATCCGTGGTGAGGTAGGCATTGCGCCTATATGTCCTGAATTCATGTTACGTTTGGGGTGGGCGATCGGGCAAGTCTTTGGCCGGACATCTTGTAGTGCACAAGCTAAAGCGATTATTGGTAAGGACACTCGGATCTCTGGTTATATGTTTGAGTCTGCTTTGGAATCAGGATTAGCAGCAGCAGGCATGGATGTTTTATTGTTGGGGCCGATGCCTACGCCTGGAATCGCTTACCTTACCCGTACCTTACATGCAGATGCAGGGATAGTGATTAGTGCTTCGCACAATGCTTATCAAGATAATGGGGTGAAATTTTTCAACGCTAAGGGCACAAAGTTACCTAATGAAATTGAGCTTGAAATTGAGGGTTTGATTGACCAGCCAATGAAAACTGTGGGGGCGGCACAGTTAGGGAAAGCAGAGCGAGTGGGTGATGCGGCTGGCCGTTATATTGAGTTTTGTAAAAGTAGTGTGCCGACAGGCACCAGTTTAACGGGGCTCAAAATTGTGGTGGATTGTGCGCATGGTGCGACCTATCATATTTCCCCGAAAGTATTTTATGAGTTGGGTGCTGAGGTTATTTCTATTGGGGTGTCGCCTGATGGATTGAATATTAATCATCAGTGCGGTTCCACTGATCTCGATCAAATTAAGAAAACGGTGGTAGAGCAGGGTGCGGATATAGGCGTGGCATTAGACGGTGACGGTGACCGGGTTATTTTAATTAATCATATCGGTGAGGAAGTGGATGGGGATGAAATTTTATTTATTATTGCCAAAGCACGTGCTCAGCAAAATAGTTTAAGAGGTACTGTCGTGGGTACTTTAATGAGTAATTTAGGCTTAGAGCATGCTTTACAAAAATTATCGATAGATTTTGTTCGGTCAGCGGTAGGCGATCGTTATGTGATGGAAAAAATGAAGGCACTTGATTCCACATTAGGCGGAGAAGGTTCGGGGCATATTATTTGTCTCGACCGAACCACTACTGGCGACGGGACTATTTCGGCCCTACAAGTGTTGGCCTATATGGTGGAGAGTCAACAAAGTGTGAAGCAACTTAGTGAAGGTATGAAAAAATATCCACAAAAATTAATTAATGTACCCGTGACTGATCGAATTGACCTGGAGAAAAATTCTTGTATTAGCGCCGGGATGAAAAATTTGGAAGCTGAGTTAGGGGATGGCGGTCGAGTATTGCTGCGATATTCAGGCACGGAACCTTTAGTTCGAGTGATGGTGGAAGGGCAGAAGGAAGATCAAGTGAACCGTCTTGCGGGACAGTTAGCGCAAGTTGTTAAGGATACTATTGGATCTGTTTAAGTCTAAAGTCCTTAATATGACTCGTTTGCTTTTAACGTATTGATTTGGCGGCTCAAATTGTTGAGCTTAGTCTGTTTTCTCGTAAAGAACTGTTTTAAGAGCTTGAAACAATTGATTTTTCAACAGAAGAGCGGTAAGCTTGCACGATTTTTTAGACAGAGTTGTAGGGGAGTATGATTATGCGTCGCATGTTGGTCGCCGGAAACTGGAAAATGAATGGGTCGCTTGCAAGCATTGAAGCACTAATAGAAGGCATGAAAGCGGAAATGCCTGCTGTTAGCGATAATTGTGGTGTTGCTGTTTGTCCTCCAGCTCTATACCTTTCCAGAGTAAAAGAATTGGTCGCTGGATCTAAGATACAGGTAGGTACGCAGAATATTGGGGATCAAGATTCAGGTGCTTACACAGGTGAGTTAGCGGGTTCAATGATTGCTGAGATGGGTTGCCAATACACTTTGGTAGGTCACTCTGAGAGACGTTCTCTGTACGGAGAGTCTGATGAATTAGTGGCAAAGCGCTTTGCAGCAGCACGTCGACACAACTTAACTCCTGTCCTTTGTATTGGTGAGTTATTAGAAGAACGGGAAAGTGGTAATACTGAGTCAGTGGTTAGCCGGCAATTAGAAGCAGTAATTTCACTAGAGGGAATTGACGCTTTAGCTGATTGTGTGGTGGCTTATGAACCAGTATGGGCTATTGGTACAGGCAAAACAGCCAGTCCTGAGCAGGCGCAGGAAGTGCATGCCTTTATTCGAAATAAAATACGCCAAAAAAATTCTGAGCTTGCCGATAATTTAATAATTCAGTATGGCGGCAGTGTGAATGCGGGGAATGCTGCAGAACTATTTGCAATGGAAGATATCGATGGTGGATTAATCGGTGGTGCCTCGTTAAAAGCTGAAGATTTTATGGCGATTTGTAAAGCAGGTAAATAATTTAACAAGCAGGTATATAATGAATTTCATTTTATTTTTACATGTCCTGGTCTCCATCGCCTTGATCGGTTTAATTCTGATCCAGCATGGAAAAGGTGCTGATGCCGGAGCGGCCTTCGGCTCAGGATCATCATCGACTGTGTTCGGTGCTCGTGGAGCGGCTTCTTTTTTGAGTCGTGCAACCTCTATTTTGGCGACATTATTTTTCGCCCTAAGCCTTATTTTGTATATTAGTGCATCACGTGATGCAAAAACAGTCAAAGGCGCGAAAGAGGCAGTTCGAGGTCAGTCAACTAAGCCAGTGTCAGATAAAAGGCCTGATCTTAAGCGACCTGATGCAAAACCTACCAAAGCAGAGGCGACAAGCAAGCCAGAAACGAAAGATAAGCCTAAGCCTTAAGTAAGCAAGGAAGACTCTAATTGGATGGCGATACTGATATTAAGGTTCGCAAAATAATTGAGTTGAAAATATGACTGATTGCTTGGCTATTCGTTAATTTTCAGCTGCTTTACTATTATCGGTTCAATTTTATCGAGTGTAAGTAGTGAAGAGTTTTCTTTAAAAATTGCCGATGTGGTGGAATTGGTAGACACGCTATCTTGAGGGGGTAGTGGCGTAAGCCGTGCCGGTTCAACTCCGGCCATCGGCACCATATTGAGCCGGTCTTGTCTACAAGGCCGGTTTTTTATCTTAGAATGTAGTTCATAGCATTGCAAAAATTAAGTCTCAGTATATGGCTATACTTACGTCTAGTATGTTCATCAAATCAATCAATTAGCGTTTTTTCTCCAATTTTTAGGTGAGCTCTTGTCTTTTATTTCACCTCTATAGATTAGGATGAATCTGTTTAAATTATAATCTATTGGCGGGAAGTTATCTCTTAACTCTTCTTTATATTTTTGTTTTTTATACCCCAATAACCGATTAACTAATTGAAAATAAATAAGAATACTTAAAAGCTCGACTTGACAGTAATTAATGGATTAGCCTAGACTGCATCGCACGTATACAAACTGTTAGCGACCTTACTATTAAGTTTCATTTTTTGGGGCAGTGAGTGGTGGGTTCTATTATTACTGTAGAGATAGAGACTAACGGCGTTTGTTTAGGTATTGTAAACCATCACTCGGTTTTTGATTGAGTAGGAATGAGTGATGAGTAATAGTAAATATAATTAATTATAAATAATGTGGCATAAGCTACGTATTGATCACAGACCCGTGATTTGTCTGCAAAGGTTAAGATATGTTGGAAAATTATCTACCAGTTCTGGTGTTCCTGGTTGTAGGAGTCGGATTTGGGGTCGCTTTGATTGTCGCCGGGCTGATTATTTCTCCGAAGAAACCAGACAGCGAAAAGTTATCGACCTATGAATGCGGATTTGAAGCATTCGAGGATTCCCGTGGAGCTTTTAATATTCGTTACTATTTAGTGGCGATACTTTTTATATTATTTGATCTCGAAATCGCCTTTATGTTTCCGTGGGCGGTGGTGATGCATAAACTGGGTTGGTATGGAATGATTTCAATGACTATTTTTCTTGGCATATTAGTGATCGGCTTTATGTACGAGTGGAAAAAAGGTGCGCTCGAATGGGAGTAGAAAACGTTGAACAGAACAAAGGGTTTATGGTCAGTAGTGCAGACTACCTGATTAATTGGGCGCGTACAGGTTCTATGTGGCCGATGACTTTTGGTCTAGCCTGTTGTGCAGTAGAAATGATGCAAGCGGGCGCATCACGCTATGACCTAGACCGCTTTGGTATATTGTTTCGTGGCAGTCCTCGACAATCCGATGTGATGATCGTTGCAGGTACCTTAGTCAATAAAATGGCCCCTGCTTTACGCAAGGTATACGATCAAATGGCTGAGCCTCGATGGGTGATATCAATGGGGTCGTGCGCGAATGGTGGCGGTTATTATCATTATTCTTATGCGGTGGTCCGAGGTTGCGATCGAATAGTACCAGTTGATATTTATGTTCCAGGTTGTCCTCCAACTGCTGAAGCCTTGTTATATGGCATTATTCAGTTGCAGAATAAAATTAAAAGAACTAATACGATAGCGCGGTAGAAATTGAATATGGCAGATCTGCAAAAATTGGCCTCAAGCCTGAAATCATCATTCCCGTCAGAATTAAAAAATTCTGTCCTCGCTTGCAATGAATTGACTATCGATATTGCTTCAGAATCAGTGTTTGCGGTGTGCGAAAAATTAAAAGAAGAGTTTCACTTTGAAATATTAATTGACTTGTGTGGAGTTGATTATAGTACCTATGGCCAAGATGAATGGTTTACTAATCGTGCCAGCAACACAGGCTTTAGTCGCGCAGCTCATTCGACTAGTCATTCTGATATTCAAAAAACTGCGTTTGAACATAGATTTGCTGTGGTGTATCACTTATTGTCATTAAAAAATAATCAACGTCTGCGCGTACGTGCATGGGTCGCTGACAATGATTTTCCCTGTCTTCAGTCAGTGATGGATGTATGGAGTAGTGCTAACTGGTATGAACGAGAAGCATTCGATTTATTTGGAATTATATTTGAAGGTCATCCAGATTTGAGAAGAATTTTGACCGACTATGGCTTTGTGGGGCATCCATTCCGCAAAGATTTTCCGTTGATTGGGCATGTTGAAATGCGTTATGACCCTGAGCAAAAACGCGTTATCTACGAGCCCGTTAGTATTGAACCTAGAGTGTTAGTACCGCGTGTCATCAGAAATGATCATCGTTATGCGGATGATACAAACTCGTCAAACGAGGAAAGTGAATCTAATGCCTGAGTTACGTAATCTCACATTAAACTTTGGTCCACAGCATCCAGCAGCACACGGTGTGTTACGCTTGGTTTTGGAAATGGAAGGCGAAGTTATTTTACGCGCTGATCCCCATATTGGATTGCTTCACCGTGCGACTGAAAAATTAGCAGAAAGCAAACCCTATAATCAAAGTATTGGTTATATGGATCGTCTAGACTATGTGTCTATGATGTGTAATGAACACGGTTATGTGCTGGCGATGGAAAAGTTATTGGGAATTGAAGTTCCTATTCGCGCTCAATATATTCGTGTAATGTTCGATGAAATTACTCGTATATTAAATCACTTGTTATGGATTGGTGCACACGGTTTAGATGTGGGTGCGATGACTATGTTCTTATATGCATTCCGCGAACGTGAAGACTTAATGGATGCTTATGAAGCGGTATCCGGCGCTCGTTTGCATGCGACTTATTATAGGCCGGGGGGAGTGGCACGTGATTTACCAGATACCATGCCTCAATATACCGTGTCAAAATGGAAAAAAGAAAAAGATATTGCGCGTTTGAATGAAAATCGTCAAGGCAGTTTATTAGATTTTCTTGAAGACTTTACTAAACGTTTTCCGACCTATGTGGATGAGTATGAAACCTTACTGACCGATAATCGAATTTGGAAACAGCGTTTGGTTGGCATTGGAGTAGTGACTCCAGAGCGTGCAATGCAGCTTGGTTTTACCGGACCGATGTTACGAGGTTCTGGAGTCGAGTGGGATATAAGAAGAAAAGAGCCCTACGAAGTGTACGACAAAATGAAATTTGATATCCCGCTTGGGGTGGAAGGCGATAGTTATGATCGCTATTTGATTCGTATGGAAGAAATGCGCCAATCCAATTACATTATCAAGCAATGTATTGATTGGTTACGCGTTAATCCTGGCCCAGTAATGGTACAAGACCATAAATTTGCACCCCCTAGTCGTGTAGAAATGAAAGATGATATGGAAAGCCTAATTCATCACTTTAAATTGTTTACTGAAGGTTTTTGTTTGCCAGAAGGCGAAGCCTATGCAGCCATTGAGCATCCTAAAGGGGAGTTCGGTTGTTATATTATTTCTGATGGCGCGAATAAGCCTTATCGCTTAAAAATTCGTGCACCAGGTTTTGCACATTTATCAGCAATGGATGAAATGGTGAGAGGCCATATGTTATCAGATGTAGTCGCAGTCATTGGGACGCAGGATATTGTGTTTGGGGAGATAGACAGATAATGAATCGTCAAAATGCTCGAACACTTTCTGCAATTCTTTCAGCGCAAGGGTTAAAAGAAGTGGATGCCTGGATTGCTAAGTATCCCCAAGAGGAACGACAGTCTGCGGTAATGGCCGCCTTAAGAATTGCCCAAGATGAAAATGGTGGACATTTAAGTTTAGATATAATGGATGCAGTGGCAGATTATCTTGAAATGCCACTCATTGCAGTACAAGAAGTGGCCAGCTTTTATTTTATGTATGAGCATCAGGCAGTCGGAAAATTTAAAGTCTGTGTTTGTAACAGTGTTTCCTGTTTACTTAATGGTTCTGAAAAGTTAATACAGCACTTGGAAGATAAGTTAGGGGTGAAGGTAGGAGAAGTGACAAAAGACGGGCGCTTTTCGATTAAGGAAGTAGAGTGTCTTGGCGCTTGTACTGGTGCGCCAATGCTTATGATTGGCACTAAATATTACGAAAATCTGACTTTAGAGAAAGTAGATCAGATTTTGGCTAACCTGAGATAATACGAGTCAACAGCAATGGCAAATGAAGTTTGTTTTAAAAATCTGCACATGGACCAACCCTGGAAATTGGCGAGTTATGAAAAGGCTGGCGGGTACAGTGTGCTTAAAAAGATTCTTGCAGAAAAAACGCCTGCATCAGAAATTATTGATGAGTTGAAGTTATCCGTGTTACGGGGTCGTGGAGGGGCTGGGTTTCCGACTGGTCTTAAGTGGAGTTTTATGCGCCGCGATGACCCAGGTCAAAAGTACATTGTCTGTAACTCAGACGAAGGTGAGCCAGGCACCTGTAAGGATCGCGATATATTACGTTTTAATCCGCATGCCTTAATTGAAGGGATGGTGATTGCAGGATATACCATTGGGGCGAGTATCGGTTATAACTATATTCGGGGTGAGTTTTGGGAACCCTATGAAAGAATGGAAGCGGCAATTGAAGAAGCGAGGGCCGCTGGACTACTGGGTGATAATATTGCTGGCAGTGGTTTCAATTTTGAATTACATAATCACTTAGGCGCAGGTGCGTATATTTGTGGTGAAGAAACTGCTTTGCTGGAATCGATTGAAGGGAAGAAAGGGCAGCCACGATTTAAGCCGCCATTTCCTGCGAACTATGGTTTGTATGGTAAACCTACCACCATTAATAACACAGAAACATTAGCGTCAGTCCCTGAAATATTAGCGAAAGGCGGACAATGGTTTTTAGATCTTGGCATTCCGAATAATGGTGGGTCAAAATTGTTTAGTGTGTCAGGACATGTTAACAAGCCTGGTAACTTTGAAGTCCCTATGGGAACTCCCTTTTCAGAATTGTTGGAAATGGCCGGCGGGGTGCGAGCAGGTCGTAAGCTAAAGGCGGTCATTCCTGGAGGCTCATCGGTACCTGTTTTACCAGGTGACGTCATGATGGACACAAATATGGATTATGACTCAATTACAGAGGCAGGCTCTATGCTAGGTTCTGGAGCGGTCATTATAATGGATGACACCACTTGTATGGTAAAGGTACTGGCGAATTTGTCACACTTCTATATGAATGAATCTTGTGGCCAATGTACTCCTTGTCGGGAAGGCACAGGTTGGTTGTCGCGTATTGTGCATCGTATTGAAAGTGGGAATGGCAGCGCTGAAGATCTTGCACGTTTAACAGACGTGGCCATCAAAGTGGGTGGCAATATTTATGAGCGTGAAGGAGGGCGAACCATTTGCGCTCTAGGCGATGCGGCCTCCATGCCTGTATTAAGTTTTGTGAAGCACTTTAGACAAGAATTTGAATATCATATTGAACATAAAAAATGCATGGTTGGCGCTTATTAATTAGTAAGCTCACTACACTTATACAGGACTAAAGAGTAAAGATATGTCAGACAGTTCAACCATTACTATTGAGATTAACGGCCAAAAGCTTCAGGCAGAGCCTGGTACTATGCTGATTGATGTGGCAGATAATAATGGGATTATCATCCCACGCTTTTGTTACCATAAAAAACTCTCGATCGCTGCAAACTGTCGTATGTGTTTGGTGGATGTTGAAAAAGCGCCTAAACCCTTACCGGCATGTGCGACACCTGTGATGGATGGCATGATTGTTCATACTCAGTCACCACGTGCTATTTCTGCACAAAAATCAACGATGGAATTTTTATTGATTAACCATCCACTCGATTGCCCTATATGTGACCAGGGTGGTGAGTGTGAATTGCAAGATGTCGCCATGGGGTATGGAGGAGATACTTCTTATTACACTGAAGGCAAACGTGTGGTGAATGATAAAGACATTGGGTCTTTGATCGCGACTGAAATGACACGTTGTATCCATTGCACTCGTTGTGTTCGCTTTGGTACCGAAATTGCTGGAATGCGTGAGTTAGGGGCCACTGGTCGTGGCGAAAATATGCGTATTGGCACTTATATCGAAAAAGCAGTGTCGTCTGAATTGTCAGGTAACGTCATTGATATTTGTCCTGTGGGTGCGCTGACGGCTAAACCCTCACGCTATATTGCACGTGCTTGGGAAATGCTACAATCCTCTTCAATATCTCCTCATGATTGTGTTGGCTCGAATATGTCGGTGCACACTTTTCGTGGTAAGCCAGTGCGAGTAGTTCCACAAGATAATGAAGCAATCAATGAATGTTGGATCTCAGATCGTGACCGTTTTTCATATAAAGGATTAGAGAGTAAAGAGCGTTTGCAATCACCCATGATCAAGGTGGATGGACAATGGCGTGAGACTGATTGGCAGACAGCACTGGAAAAAACGTTTGCAGCGTTACAAGATACGATTCGTAACTATGGGCCAGATCAAATTGGAATGTTAATTTCTCCAAACAGTACTTTGGAAGAAATGTATCTATTTAAAAAATTAGCCAAAGAACTTAAATGTCGTAATATAGATCATCGTTTACGTCAAACTGATTTTAGTCATCAAGAACAAGCCCCCTTATATCCTTCGTTGGGAATGAGCATTGAAGAAATAGGACAGAGCGATAGCATTTTATTAATTGGGTCTGATGTAAGACGTGAACAACCCATTATCGCACATCGTATTCGTCAAGCTGTGCGTAATGGTTCATTAGCTTTGTGTACGATTAATTGCCGTGATTACGATTTAAACATTCCAGTGACCGCCAGTATTTCAGCAAATTATCGCGACATGGTCATTAGCCTTGCAGGGGTTGCGAAGGGGATTTCTGGTCTAGATCAATCGTCTTTACCTCATGCAGCAAGAGCTGTGATGGGTGAGTCAATCCCGACCGCAGATCAAAAAGCTATTTCGAAGCAGCTTGAATCAGGTCAAACGACCCGAATTATTATTGGCAATCAGGCTATTAATAGTCCTTATTATTCTTTGCTTGAAATATTTGCGCGTGAAATTGCCAATGCAAGTAATAGCCAATTTGGTTATTTAACCGAAGGAGCTAATGCCAGTGGTGGGTGGATAACCGGTATTGTGTCACATCGTGATATCGCCGGTGAAACAGAGGCTGAAATAGGGTTAAATGCCCACACCATGTTGGAGCAGGCCCGTAATCTTTATGTCTTACACAATATTGAGCCTGAGCTTGATTGTGCAGATCCGCAAATGGCGCTGAGTGCGATGAATAATGCTGATTTTGTGGTGGCGATGACTCCGTTTGTGACGACTAGTATGCAAAGTTATGCTGACGTGCTACTTCCTGTTGCTCCTTTTAGTGAAACCTCTGGTTCCTATATCAATATAGAAGGAAAAATTCAAAGCTTTTCAGGGGTGGGTGTTGAACACGAGGCACGTCCAGCATGGAAAGTATTAAGAGTGCTTGGAAATTATTTTGATATCGAAGGTTTCGACTTTAATTCTTCGACAGAAGTGTTGGCTGAAGTGACAGAAATAATTGGTAATTTCGATTGTGATAACAAAGCACAAATTACTGAAGCGGTGACACTCGCTGATCGGGAAAATATTGTTTATCGTAGTTCAGAAGTGAATATGTACCGTAGTGATAATTTAGTGCGGCGTTCTGAGCCACTGCAAAACACTAAGGATGCCCGTGATGATGCGATTCGCATTAACAGTCAATTGGCTGAAAAATTAGGCCTGAAAAAAGCAAACCGGGTGTTAGTGACACAAAATGGTAATACCGCTGGCATGATGTTAGTGATTGATGACTCAGTCAGCAATGATACTGCCTGGATGCCATCAGCGACTAATGTATCGACAAAACTTGGGCCGATGTTTGGCGTCATTCAACTAGAAGCAGACTAGATTAAGTAACCATGATTGAACTATTAATAATACTTGGAAAAATTGTAATTGTTCTGGTACCACTGATATTATCAGTGGCTTATCTGACATTGGCAGAGCGTAAAGTGATTGGTTATATGCAGGTCCGAATTGGCCCTAATCGTGTGGGACCTCGTGGCTTGTTTCAACCTTTTGCGGACACTTTTAAATTATTATTTAAAGAAATTATTATTCCGACCAATGCTAATCGCTATTTGTTTTTGATTGCGCCAGTCATTTCAATAGCCCCTGCATTGGCCGCTTGGGCGGTGATTCCTTTCGACAGTAGTAAGCCAGGAGAGTATCTGGGTATCACTACAATAGACGCAAGTTTATTATATATCTTAGCGCTTACCTCGGTAGGTGTGTATGGAGTATTGATTGCTGGTTGGGCATCGAATTCTAAGTATGCATTTTTAGGGGCGATGCGATCTGCAGCACAAATTGTTTCTTATGAAATTGCGATGGGCTTTGCACTGGTGGGCGTGTTGATGATGGGGCAAAGTCCCAATTTAGGCGTCATTGTCGAGAACCAGTCTGGAGGCTTTTGGCATTGGTACTGGTTACCTTTATTTCCATTGTTTTTGGTTTATTTTATCTCTGGAGTGGCTGAAACGAATAGAGCTCCGTTTGATGTGGCTGAAGGCGAATCAGAAATTGTGGCTGGTTTTCACGTGGAATATTCAGGGATTACCTTCGCCGTATTTTTTCTAGCAGAATATGCCAATATAATATTAATTTCAGTGCTGGCGGCTTTGTTATTTATGGGTGGATGGTTATCTCCTTTTCAGGGTATTCCTATTCTTGAGTATTGGTTTGCATGGGTACCAGGAATATTTTGGCTATTAAGCAAAACTTGTTTTTTTATGTTGATGTTTTTATGGTTCCGGGCCACTTTTCCTCGTTATCGTTATGATCAGATTATGCGTTTGGGGTGGAAAGTATTTATTCCTATTACCATTATTTGGATTTTGGTCGCTGGGGCTGCCATTGTGATGAAGGTTCCTCTATTTGTTCCTATAGGTGCTTAACATAGGGGCTCAGGATTAAAACAGGTTAAGTTATGAATGCAATAAAGCACATTTTAAAAAGTTTATTCCTAGTGGAACTGTTGCGTGGTATGCGTTTAACGGGAAGATACTTTTTTGCACGTAAAATTACGGTGCAATATCCAGAAGAAAAAACGCCGATGTCTCCACGATTTCGAGGCTTACATGCTTTGCGTCGTTATAAGAATGGTGAAGAGCGATGTATTGCTTGTAAATTATGTGAAGCGGTCTGTCCAGCCTTAGCCATTACGATTGATTCAGAGCAACGCAGTGATGGGACCCGGCGCACAACCCGTTATGATATTGATTTGTTTAAGTGTATTTTTTGCGGGTTTTGTGAAGAAGCATGCCCAGTCGATTCAATTGTGGAAACACGGCATTTTGAGTATCACTTTGAAAATCGTGGTGATCAAATAATGACAAAAACAGCACTGTTAAAGATCGGTGATCAGTTCGAAACACAAATCGCAGAAGATCGTGAAACTGATGCACCCTATCGATAAGTCTGCAAATAACGCTCAAGTAATTATAGGCTCAGATTAAAATTATGTTGATTCAAGTAATATTTTATATGTTGGCGACTACTTTGGTAGTCTCGGCACTGTTTGTGGTCACAGCCCGCAATACCGTTCATTCGGCGATGTATTTGATCCTGACTTTTTTTACCACAGCAGCATTATGGATCACCTTGCATGCAGAATTTTTAGCGCTGGTATTAGTGCTGGTGTATGTAGGGGCGGTGATGGTGCTATTTTTATTCGTCTTAATGATGCTGAATTTAAATCAGCAAAAGATTCGTGAAGGGTTTATTAAATACTTGCCATTAGGAATTATTGTAGGCGTATTAGTAGCGGCTGAAATGATTATTATCATTACTCGCGGTTTTGGTAGTTTTACTGCCAGTCCAGATTTAGCAGCACAACTTCCAGCAAGTAATACGGCTGCTCTAGGAAGTATTCTCTACACCCAATATTTATTTGCTTTTGAAGCCGCTGCGGTCTTGTTATTAATAGCTATGATTGCGGCTATTGTTTTGACACTTTTCCACAGTAAGGTGGCCAAAAAGCAAAATCCTGCTGAGCAAGTTAGAGTCAGAAAAGAAGATAGAATACGAGTGATTCAAATGGATTCTGAGAAAAAACAGTCTCCAAGAAAAGGAGGCAGTTCATAATGTTGGAAATAGGCTTAGTCCATTATTTAGTATTGGCGGCAATTCTATTTTGCATCGCAATTGCTGGGATTTTCATTAATCGAAAAAATTTGATTGTCTTGTTGATGTCGATCGAATTAATGCTACTAGCAGTCAATATAAATTTCGTGGCTATTTCATATTACACAGCGACAATGCATGGGCAGGTATTTGTGTTTTTCATTTTAACCGTTGCTGCCGCAGAAGCCGCGATTGGTTTGGCAATTCTTGTCACATTATTTAGAAATAAACAAACAATTAACGTATCTGATATTGATGCGCTGAAAGGTTAATCAGGGGACTTACTCGATGTCGATGAAAGCACTTTACTTGACGATTCCGCTTGCTCCCTTGTTTGGGGCTATTATGGCGGGCTTGTTTGGTAAGTATATTAAACGTGCCGGTGCCCATTGGGTCACTATTCTAGGAGTGGCGGTTTCTTTTATTTGTTCAGTGATTGCCTTTAAACATGTTGTTATTGATGGTAGTGCGGTTTTTAATGAAACCATTTATCAGTGGATGGTCAGCGATGGAATAAAGTTTCAGGTTGGGTTCTTGGTCGATAAGCTGACTGCGATTATGCTGATAGTGGTGACTTTCGTCTCACTCATGGTTCATATCTATACTGTTGGCTACATGAAAGACGATCCTGGATATCAGCGGTTTTTCAGTTATATTGCGCTGTTTACTTTTTCAATGTTGATGTTGGTGATGGCGAATAATTTCATGCAGCTCTTTTTTGGCTGGGAAGCAGTGGGACTAGTGTCTTATCTATTGATTGGTTTTTGGTATAAAAAGCCAACGGCTATTTTTGCTAACTTAAAAGCATTTTTAGTAAATCGAGTGGGTGACTTTGGGTTTATCTTAGGTATTGCAGCAATTTTGTTATACGTTAATCCATCATCTCTGGATTATGCCGATGTATTTAAGTTTGCACATGACGGTGGCTTTAAAGGCCAAACGATAGAAATTTTCCCTGGCTTTCAGTGGTCAGTTATTACCGTTATTTGTATTTTGTTATTTATTGGCGCGATGGGTAAATCAGCACAAGTTCCGTTGCATGTATGGTTACCTGACTCTATGGAAGGTCCGACCCCCATTTCAGCCTTGATTCACGCAGCAACAATGGTGACTGCTGGAATCTTTATGGTGTCGCGTATGTCCCCATTATTTGAGTTGTCAGATGTAGCACTCAATTTTGTCATGGTGATTGGCGGAATAACGGCACTGTTTATGGGATTTTTAGGGCTGATTCAAACAGATATAAAAAAGGTAGTGGCTTATTCGACCTTGTCTCAATTGGGTTACATGACAGTAGCGCTGGGCGTCTCCGCCTATTCAGCAGCGATGTTTCATCTTATGACCCACGCATTTTTTAAGGCCTTATTATTCCTCGGTGCAGGATCGGTGATTATTGCCATGCATCACGAACAAGATATGCGAAAAATGGGAGGCTTGAAGAAGTACTTGCCGATTACGTATATTACAGCACTTATTGGATCGCTTGCCCTGATAGGTTTTCCAGGGTTTTCCGGATTTTATTCTAAAGATGCCATTATCGAGGCGACTAAACATTCAGAGCTTGCAGCATCCGGGTTTGCCTATTTTTGTGTCGTAGTGGGTGTCTTCTTTACTGCCGTGTATTCTTTCAGAATGTTTTTTATGGTATTTCATGGCAAAGAGCGTATGGACGAACATACCCGTTCACATTTACATGAAACGCCTGCGGTGGTCACAGGACCATTAATATTACTGGCAATTCCTTCAGTAATTATTGGTGCAATTGTTATTCAGGCCATGTTATTTGGCGATGGCAGTAGTAGTGGCGTTATTTTGGATGGTGCTATTCATGTCGCCAAAAATCATATTCCAGAACATGGCATGTTTGGTGAGTGGCATGGGGTGTTTGGGTTTACATGGCACGGTATGATGCAATTACCATTTTTGTTAGCGATGGCAGGAGTAGCAACCGCATACTACTTTACTTTACACAGGCCTGACATGGCTGAATTACTGAAACGTAAACTGAGTGTCGTCGTGACTGTGTTAAATAATAATTATTATTTCGACAAATTCAATCAGCTTGTCTTTGCTGGAGGTTGTCGAAAAATAGGACGCCTATTTTGGAAAGTAGGGGATACACGTATTATCGATGGCTTGGCTATTAACGGTTCAGCCAAGACAATAGGCTGGTTCTCAGGTGTGGTTCGCCACCTACAAACAGGTTATCTTTATCATTATGCCATTGCAATTATCTTAGGATTGCTAGGCATGCTGACATGGCTAGTGACAAGGTAAAAGGGTAGTTTCAATGGTGTCTAAAGAAATTCTGCTAACTTTATTGATAGTGGTTCCGATAATTGGAGGCGTTCTAGCCTTGTTGGTCAATGATAAGTTGGCCAAAGTCATTGCATTGTTGTTCGCTGTGCTCACTTTAACAATGAGTCTACAGTTATATACAGATTTCAATAACGATCATACTGGCATGTATGCAGTCGATAAGGCTGAACGAAGTACTCAGTTTGAATATAAAACTCCCTGGATAAAAGCGTTTAACATCAATTATCATGTAGGCGTTGATGGCATTTCTATGCCTCTCATTATTCTTACTGCTTTTATTACTATTTTAGTGATTCTATCTGCCTGGCAAGTGATTAAATATAAACCGAAACAATATCTGGCCGCTTTCTTGATTATGGAAGGCGTAATGATCGGGGTGTTTAGTTCACTTGATGCAATTTTGTTTTACCTTTTTTGGGAGGCAATGCTGATTCCGATGTTTTTGATTATCGGTGTCTGGGGTGGACCAAATCGGGTTTATGCAACCATTAAATTCTTTTTGTATACGTTTTTTGGTTCAGTATTTATGTTGGTGGCGCTTATTTATATGGCGAACCAGGTCCCTGGTGGAGTCAGCTTTGCGATACAAGATTTTTTCCAGCTAGGCTTATCAAAAACGGAACAAATTTATATTTTTATAGCCTTTCTCATGGCATTTGCCGTGAAGGTGCCGATGTGGCCAGTACATACCTGGTTACCAGACGCTCATGTGGAAGCCCCGACCGGTGGCTCAGTTATTCTTGCCGCTATTATGTTGAAAATAGGCGGTTACGGATTTTTACGCTTTAGTCTGCCGATGACACCTGTTGCGAGTATGGAGTTAGCCTGGTTAGTGATATTAATGTCCTTAATAGCGGTCGTTTATATTGGTTTAGTAGCGCTTGCTCAGACTGACATGAAAAAGTTAATTGCTTATTCTTCTATTGCACACATGGGATTTGTTACTTTAGGCTTCTTTATTATTTTTGCCATCATGGCGTATAACATGGTGCATCCTGTTGCAGGTGTCAGTCTTCCGATTCAAGGAGCTGGGTTGGCGATTGAAGGTGGGATGGTGCAGATGATATCGCACGGTTTTATCTCTGCTGCTATGTTTCTGTGTGTGGGCGTATTGTATGACCGCATGCACAGTCGCGAAATTTCATCTTATGGCGGTGTGGCTAACAAGATGCCAGTGTTTGCTGCCTTCTCAGTATTATTCGCGATGGCGAATGCCGGTCTGCCAGGAACGTCAGGATTTGTCGGTGAATTCATGGTGATTCTAGCTGCTTTTAAAGCTAATTTTTGGTACGCATTTTTGGCTGCCACTACCTTGATATTAGGGGCCGCTTATACTTTATGGATGGTAAAACGCGTTATTTTTGGCGAAGTGGCGAATGAAAATGTTGAAAAACTTGATGACGTGAATAAACGTGAGTTTTTTATACTGGCAATATTAGCATTTGCCGTTCTATTTTTTGGTTTGTGGCCAGATGTCATTACTTCTGTACTGCATCAATCAGTCACAGATTTACTAACCCATATCCATAATCAAGTAGCACCGCATATATCTGCATGGGCGGGAATCGGGGCAAAGCAATGAGTTTTATAATGAGTGCAGAAGCAGCAATCACGATACCGACTATGGCCAGTTATAATTATATGGCAGCGTTGCCTGAAATTATTTTATTGTCGGCAGCATGTTTTATCCTGATTTTAGATTTGTTTATCCCGCAAAAAAATCGTGTGTTGACCTATTTGCTAGCACAAGCAACTCTAGTGGGCTTAGCTGTTTATACTGTCATGAATATTACGCCGGTTGCCGAACCGATTAAAGATGCTTTTGGCGGTGCTTTTGTTCGCGATAATATGGGAGATATTTTAAAGATCTTTATGTATGTCACCTGTGTTTTAGTATTTGTCTATTCTCGTGATTATTTAAAAGATCGTAAAATGTTTAAAGGGGAATATTTTGTTTTAGGCCTGTTTGGCGTGTTAGGTATGATGGTCATGGTCTCTTCGGCCAGTTTATTGACGTTATATATAGGCTTAGAAATTATGTCGCTAACATTATACGCGATGGTCGCCTTCAAACGAGATTCGGGTAAAGCGTCTGAAGCGGCGATGAAATATTTTGTGTTAGGGGCTATTGCCTCAGGCATGTTGCTTTATGGTATTTCAATTTTGTACGGTGTGACAGGACATATTGGGATTGCCGAAATCAGTCAGTACATTGGTGCACAAAAAGATCTAAATGGCACGCAGGGTATCGGTTTAACCATGGTATTTGCGCTAGTCTTTATTCTGATTGGTTTAGCTTTTAAGTTAGGTGCTGTTCCGTTTCATATGTGGATGCCAGATGTCTATGATGGTGCTCCCACTTGCGTGACTTTATATATAGGGACTATTACCAAAATCGCTGCATTTGCGATGGTGATTCGTGTACTGGTAGATGGTTTGTCAGGATTAATGCTGGAGTGGCAACAAATACTGGTGGTGTTAGCAATACTATCACTGGCAGTGGGTAATATTGTCGCCATTGCACAAACTAATATTAAGCGGATGCTAGCGTATTCAACAATTTCACACATAGGTTTTCTCTTATTAGGCATTTTAGCAGGCAATAATGCTGGATATGCCTCCTCAATGTTTTACATTTTAACCTATGCGCTAATGTCAGCAGCGGCCTTTGGCTTAATTATCGTGATGACTCGTGAAGGACATGAATGTGACCAAATCAAAGATCTCAGTGGTCTCAATGAAAGAAGCCCCTGGTTTGCCTTCCTTATTTTAATTGTAATGTTCTCACTAGCAGGAGTACCACCAACGGTTGGTTTTTTTGCGAAGCTACAAGTGCTGAACAGCGTCATTGATGTCAACTTGACGTGGCTTGCAGTGGTGGCGGTAGGATTTTCTATTATAGGTGCTTATTACTATATACGGATTGTGAAGGTGATGTATTTTGATAAACCTGATGCGCAAGCGCCTGCGATTAAAGCTTCATTTGATACCAAAGTAATAGTGAGTGCTAATAGTTTGCTGGTGCTGGGCTTAGGGTTGTTTCCAGGAGCACTCATTGCTCTATGTAACGTTGCGTTTAAAGTGTAGCCGGTCGGCTAAGCGCAATGGATACGGGATTTTATGTCACTTTATTAATTTTACTGGCATTGGTGTGCGCTAATTTGCCCTGGTTTAGTGCGAAATACTTTTTTTTCATTACACCAAAATCAGGCAAAAAATCCACCTTTCCATTTGTGTTCGAATGGCTGCTAATGTATGTACTTGTCGCTCTCATCTCCTTATTAATTGAATTTAAAATACAGGGTTTTGTGCAAGCTAAAAATTTCCAGTTTTTGGCGATTACTTTCTGTTTGTTTGCAGTGTTTGCCTTACCTGGTTTGATATACCAGTTTGAAATCAACAGGCGTCATAAAATTAAAAAGTAAGTCTTGATTGAATACGTGATATATTTTTAGTGTGATGCATAGCAATGTCAACGATCACTAGAATAGTGCATGCTTAACAAATCCTCTTTTGTTAAATTATGTTACACTCGACGTATGCGTTGAGGAGAGGTTTTAGTATTAAAATTCTCGACATAACATTAGTGATGATTGCTTGCCTATAGCAAGAAGTTGATAGCACTATGCAATTAAAACAACGACTCGCAATAATTTTAACCTTAATGGCAATGTTTCCATTGTTAATACTATTGTTGCAAGTGCTAGAACGTGTAGAAGCTGATATTGAGCAGCGAATCTCCTCAGAAATTCAGCAAACCCTCGCTAAATTGTCTCAAGAAATCAATACCGAGTTGAACAATCAAAAGTCCATCGCTTTTGGTTTAGCAAAAGTTCCTGTAGTAAGAGAATTTGCTCTCTTGAGTAATCGTGTCAATGCTCCCTTATATGATCAAAAAGCAATACAACTGGCCGCATTTTTTTTAAACTACCAGTCTACAGTGCCCAGTATTCAAGCGTTACGTTTTACCGACCTAAAGGGGCGTACACTGGTGAAAGTGAAAGAGGGGCACTTAGTGCCTGTCATGCAGAAGCGTACCGCTGGCCGTGCAGTAGTCGAATTAATAGAGTCTAAGCCTTTTTTTAAACATGCTTTGAAATCAGACCAGAAAATAATAGTCTCTGATTTTGAACGTGGTGAGGTGATTGGTGAGGTTGATTTTTGTCCCGCGATGGTGCGCTACACAGTGCCTTTATATGATGACCTTGATGTGAAGCTAGGAATGCTGATCATCAATATGTGGGGACGACGAGTCGATTATGCAGTGGAAGGAGCGTTAGGGGGAACCCCAGGTAATGCCTATATTGTCGAAATAAACAGGCAGAATAAAAAGCGAGATGGAATTTATTTATACCATAAACAAGGCGCAAAAAGGTTTGCTAACCAAGTAGGTTCGACATTCAAATTTTCAAGTGATATTGGTGCTGAGCATTGGCAAACTATTCAACAAACAAAACAATTTGGGAAAATTGCCAAGCAAGGGCGTCTTTTTTTTTACCACGTTTACACGCCTTATAAAGATCGAAATACACAATGGCTATTGGTAATCGATATCCCTCGCGACACATTATTTTCACCTACCACAAAAATTCGTAGTTCTATTAGCCTTCTGATATTGGCAGTATTGATTGTCAGTTTATTATTAGCACGCTGGATAGCGGCAAAATTAGCACAACCGATACAACAAATGTCTACCTTAATGACTCGTTATGCCGATGGAGAAAGGCAGTTACGATATGAGGGCAAACGTTCTGATGAAATCGAAA
>UOFL01000030.1_pt1 | contig 46724 bp, 53 predicted proteins | sample 1990081 | NCBI WGS metagenome assembly UOFL01 (sample SAMEA4728526, study PRJEB27164) | hydrothermal vent metagenome | biome: marine basaltic hydrothermal vent biome; feature: marine hydrothermal vent; material: mineral | place: Pacific Ocean | collected 2011-06-14/2011-07-23 | depth 1741 m | reverse complement strand
ATTCCACTTAGACTGTATATAACATGATACTTTTTCCTCACATAATTAATGATGGACCGTACAGTCATATAAATCTCTGTATCAATATGCTTTAATAGAGTTTCTTGCTCATGCTTTACTAGCTTTGATTTTTTTGGCTTATAATTGTTCTTCAACAAATTTTTTAAACCGCCTGTCTCATATCGAGCGCGGTAATGGCGAACCGTATCGTCATCCATAAACAACACTTCGGCTACTTGCATTGCTGTCCAGCCAGTGGCCAGTAACACGATAGCCTTAATTCGGTCTGCATCACGTTTCTTTTTTGCTTGTCTATGCTCAATTCGTAAGCTAGCAATTTCTTCAGTGGATAACTTGAATTTGTTTTCTGTCATTTCAATATCTTAACGCTAATACATATTTTTTGAAATGTTTTTATTACGAAAACTCAAACGCGATGAGTATATATCAATTAATTTATTCTTTGAACGTGTGTTTTTATTGTTTTCATATGTATTAACGCGATCCCATGAAGTACTAATTAACTCACTAATCTTTTCACCAATTTCAAATCTACTAAAAACAAGGCGCGATGAATGATTAAGGCCATAAACGTCTATAGAGTTAATTCCTCTATCCGTTTTCCCCCTCATTCTGTATAAACGCATAACGAAATGATCTTTAGGATTTTCAATATAAGGATTTACTATCGGCTCATTTAATACATCATGAGTTCCTTTTTTTCCATTGCATTTTTTACATGAAGGTAATAAATTTTCCCATAGTACGACCTTATCAGGATTATGTGATTTATCTTCAAAATGTTCAACTTCCATATAGTTGCTTTCTTTAGTTAAAATGCATTCACAATAAGCACATTTATTGTTACTAGAATTTAGTAAAGGAGTTTTAATATTATTATTATTCCAAACAGATTTTCCATCCTTAATATATTCCTGGGTTAGTTCAGTAACTTTTTGGTCAGTAAGATATGTTGGTTTTTCTGCGCGATCTAGCTTGATCATTCAGAAGTTTCTCTTACAGAGGCTAACTCAAGTTTAAAAAGTTTCCGAAGATGATTGTCTGGGTGTAATAGCTTATCTAGCTGCTCATAGGATTCTGTGGCTTGTTTGTAGTTATCAGCTTGAATTGCTTGTTCAAATCCAGATATTACTTGATGATATTTATCCGTTCTTGTGTCTGACATTCCCATCACATCAGTTAAAACTTCTTCGACTGTCCATCCTTGAAAGCCAAATTCACCACCATCTAATTTTCTACGAGTAGCATTTCCATCATTATTTTCAAGTGCGATTATTTCATTTGGATTTGCATCTTGAATTATATGAGGGCTATGCGTTGCAGTAATAAACTGTACATCAGGAAAAACTTTAGTAAGTATTTTAGCTATTTTTCCCTGCCATTCTGGATGTAGATGTAACTCAAGTTCATCAATAAGTATAATCCCATTAAAATCACCTGCATTAATACAAGGGTCTTTAAATCTAAATTCAATATCCTTTATTATTCCAAATAGAATTGACAAACATGATTTAAAACCAGAAGAAAGATATTCATAATAGATTTCACCATTTGGTGTATTAATCATAATTTCATTTGAAGAAGCACGAACTGAACTAAAAGAAAACTCACTATTAAGTAGTGAAAAACAAGATTTTGCCAATTTCAGATTATGTTGCTGTTGTTCTGTTAATGCCCCTTTATGAGCAGAATAAAGATAACGATTTACGAACCAGTTTTTCACTTCATTGATGTTAACTCCAGACTTTGCCTCTTGAAAATTAGTATTTTCATTTTTTGCACTATCTTTACCGACTGACGCTAGAGGCTGATATTGAAAAGTTCTTGTTACCTTGAGTGAAAGTAGATATTTAGCATACTGTCTAAGCCCATTAATATTTGATTGTTTTTCAGGATCGAAATCTTGAATTACTACATTTGAGTTTTGATTTTCACCATCAATTTCAACAATAGACTGAAAGCTGCCACTGTCACTTAATACATTTCGTTTTAAAATATTTGTACTACTAGCAGAAAATGAATGAGCTACACACTCTAAGATGGTTGTTTTACCAATACCATTGGGGCCACAGATGAAATTCATATGGTCATTGAAGTCAATAGTGAGGTTTTTAATTCCTCCTATTCCACTAATTGTTATTGATTTCACTTTCATGTTGTCATTTCTCTATTATTTTTCTGACGCATAACGCCCAGGTAAAGGGCAAGTAACCCAGTAGGCTGGTTGGTTGAAATAATTATTAGTAGTGTAAGTTAAAAGAGCCATAGAAGTTAAGGGTTATTTGTCCTTTTTGACCGCCTTGTTATATTTTTTGCTGCTGAGATACCTTAAAATTATTTTTTCTTGTATTGCTCTACCTAGGTGATGGTAGAACCACCATGTATTTTCTTTTCCTAATTTTATCATGTGCTTAATCTGTGTTTTTTTAGAGAAGGAAAAACCTTTTAGTTTATGCAATTGATTTAACGAAGAATTAATAGATTGGTTTTCTGTTAAATAGTAGTTGGCCAGTGCCCAACAATACATTTCTTGTATTTCATTCGATTTTAATGAGCCTGCACATTTAAGGGCTTTTTCAATCGAAGATAATTTCTCTTTTAAAAGTTTTTGGTGATAAGCTGGCATTTTAACCAAAGATTGAATTAATGCTTTAATTTTTATTTTATCTTTTGATCTTAGATTGCTTTTAATTTGGGTTATTTCTTTTATCTCTGATTCAGTGAGGCTGGGAATATTAGAATTTAAAGAATTAATATATTTTTCAAAAGAAGTGGCTATGTGTCGACGTGCTTTGGCGTCACCTATTTTAAATGACCCGCTTATTAATGACATTGCCCATTCTTGTGGCTCTGGTGTTTGGCCATAGGAAATTGTGCTGAATAATAATGCTGCCATGATTGAAAAATATGATTTCATACGTATTCTTTTAAATATAACGCATAGTTAACTTGCGGAGTAACATGGCGGTTTTTTTGCGCTCTTTGCAAAAAAAGTGCCGTGTTACGGAGTCAAGTTGAACGCATTGTTATGTGCTTTATTCATCAAATACACCATGATTTATAACCACGAAATGAAATCCTGTTTCTGTTGGAACTGAAAAATCTTCTTCATTTAAATTGCAACCTATTTTATTAGCAATAGGATAGAAACGATTATATGACTGTTCATCAAAAGCATAGGGCGCACCTAGATTTAAACCTTGAATTATTTCACCAAATCTTGTTTTTTTAATTGTGACATGTTGTTGTGCATTAGATGTAACTGACTTTAAATATATTTTCATATTTTTTTCAGATCCTGAAATAACACAGGCATCACCTTCACATACAACTTCTGTAGGTGATAATTTCGCAAAATATCCAATTACTTTACTATCATTATCAAGAGACATATGTTTCCTTTTTCACATAACAGTGTATTATGTGCAATGATTGCTAATATAGCTACTAATTTTAAAAACATCTTCATGTTCATTAAATTCTGAAACCCAAATTCCTTTTGACCAAGTATGTTTAGCTGATTCATTAATTTTATCTTTATATGTAAAACTTAATTCAGTAGCAGAACGACTTTTTAGCCTAGATATTTTTTGTTTAATTTCTTCAAATTCACCTTTTACTAAAATCTGTACCTCAGTTGAATTTATGTCAATTGCTAATATATCTAAATCACCTGATATTCGATCATTACGAGATAACTCAAGAATACTATCTTTCAAATTTTTTATGTCAGATGCTGAAAAAACTACTCTGTTATTTTGTATTTCATTATTATAAATATTGCACAGTGACTTACTAAATTTAACTTCAAATTTCTCAGATAATGAGGAGTACAGTTTGATTAATGAATCCCATTTACCTCGTTTCTCATGAGGAAGCCAAGTTAAATATGATGTCCAAATTATATGACTATATTTCATTTTTGTTCACATAACAATATGTAGCTGTAATACTTCCATGTTATAACAAGGAACACTTCCACATATGCCCATTTATTTAAATTATAGCTTTCGCTTTCTGTCTTACACAATACCCGACCATCCCAACATATTCAATACTAATTAGCGATTTTCATACTGGTTCAAATAAAGCAAGGCACGAACTTCTCCGGGAAAATATAGAAACTATCAATATATGAATCAAATTTTATTTATTTGTTTATTTGTTTTATTTTCCATCATCGCAACAAATTTCATAAAATAGCTAAAATCTCCCCTCAAAAGTTATTTCCATATAGCAGCCATAAAAAAACCTCTTTGCTCTTTACAGAACAAAAAGGTTTGAGTAACACGTCACTAGATTAAAACAAGAAATAAAATATTAACACGTTATTACTTTCGCACATTTAATACATACAATTTTTAACCTAGCTACAATACATTACACTATACTCTGTGGTGCTTTTTAAAATGGAATATCATCATCAAAACCAGCATCAGCTGCACTCATGGCTGGCGCTGCATTACTTCCACCAGCAGGGGCAGATGATTGGTTTTGGTTGTAGCCTCCACCTGCTCCAGCTCCAGCTCCACCACCTTTACCACCAAGCATTTGCATTTCATTAGCGTAAATTTTAGTGGTATAACGATCATTACCTTCCTTATCTTGCCACTTGTCTGTTTGTAGGCGTCCTTCTATATAAACCTGTGAACCTTTTTTTAAATACTCGCCCATAATTTCTGCAAGCCGATTAAAGGCAACCACGTTATGCCACTCTGTTCGCTCTTTTTGTTCACCACTTTGTTTATCTTTCCATTGATCCGAAGTAGCAATCGTTATAGAGGCTACTGCGCCACCGCTAGGCATATAACGCATCTCAGGATCTTTACCAAGATTTCCAACAACAATTACTTTATTGACTCCACGTGCCATATTTAATTCCAACCTTGTGATAAAATATAGTTAAACCCATGCTTCAGTTTTCACTGAGCACAACCCAATCATTATTACCTCACATTAGATAACAACGAATTACAACATCATACAAATTTGCATCAACAATCAAGTAAGCCCACCATTTAGTCGCTGCCCAAATATTTTCAGAATCAAATATCCTTAAGCAACACTTAAGCAAAGGCTCAAGTGGCTGACGAAGCAATAAATTTTGGTGTGAATTTGCTCGAACAAAAAGACCACAATTGTCGCCTGCTAAAGCACTGTCATACGAAACTGTATGACAATATTATTTTCGCACAGCTAAGTTTCTTATCATAGCTTAAAGCGAATCACGGAGATTGCGGGATTTTTTATAACAGATTGTAAGTCCATGAAAAACGGATTTATTTTATTTATGTGATAATTTAATGTTCAAATTATTTTTTTAAATCTCAAATTTCAGGCTGACGCGGGGTCTTTTTTTAACTCACTTTCAAAATTTTCACTGACTGAGTACTCATAAAGCTTCTTTTCATCTAATGCCTTGCTATCCACTTTAAGATAAGCAACTCCTTCATCACCAATGACAACGGCTTCAGCCACGCCTTGCACTGCAGTTAGTTTCATCGCCACGTGTTGAGCATCAGAATCATTCATTTTTCCGACATTCAATAATTGGGTAGAGAGATTGCGAGGATTTTCCATACTCAAAGTCACTAACAACCAAATAACAGAGATAATAATACAAAATATAAAAACTGATGGAATTTGAGTCAACAGTAGTTTGTCACTAATCAGTTCAATATTATTAGCACCCACAGCAGGTGAAACATAATTATGTAATACAAGCCCCCCTCCATAAGCTCCTAAGAAAGTTCCAAAATACTGCGTGGTTGCGTACACTCCCATTGCGGTCCCTTTGGCTTCAGGCGGGGCCGTTTTTGACACTAGAGAAGGCAGTGCTGCCTCCAAAAAATTAAAAGCACCAAAAAATAAAATCATAAGGAGCGCAATGGCAAGCCAGTTATGGACTGAATAATACATTCCAAAAGTAGCGATAATTACCAGCAATACAGCACTAACAAACATCTGTTTCATTTTGCGATAACGTTCGCCTGCAATAATCATAGGTACCATAATGATCATGGATAAGGACATCACAGGAATATAGACCCACCAATGTTGGTGTGATTCTAGTTCAAAACTATTTTTAAGTAATAAAGGGAAAACAAGAAAGCAGGCCGCAAATATTGCGTGCAAACTAAATATGCCAAAATTCAGGCGCATTAGCTGGGCGTTGCTTAACACCCGGTAAAACTGTCCTGGCACAGGCTCTGTATCACGGTGAAAGTGGCTGTCGGCAGGATCAGGCACCAACCAAAAAAGAACAGCCATTCCAAACAGCGCAATTCCTGAGGTAATCCAAAAAATACCATTGATACCAATTATTTTGTTGAGTACTGGGCCTAGGATCAAGGCCATCATCACTGCAGCGCCAATGCTCATGCCAATGGTCGCTAATGCTTTGGTACGAGTTTCTTCACGTGTCAGATCAGCAGTCAAAGCCATCACGGCTGCCGACACTGCACCACAACCCTGAATTATTCGTCCTGCAATCATGCCCCAGATTGTATCTGACATGGCGGCGACGATGCTCCCTAAGGCAAACAATGCTAACCCTATAAATATCACCGGCTTTCGACCCCACCGATCTGACAACATGCCAAATGGAATCTGTAAAAACCCTTGAGTGAGAGCGTAAGCGCCTATTGCAAAACCGACTGTTGAGGGCGTGGCCCCTGGTAAGACTCCTATATAAAGGCTCATTACCGGGAAAATCATGAAGAGTCCAAACATGCGCATAGCGATGATAGAGGCAAGAGATAATGTCGCTCTTCGTTCCAGTGGTGTAAACTGGTGAAATTTTGCGCTGACCGACTGCATTTAGTTGAATCTCCCCTTTGCCTTATATGCCCAAGTGGGCGTATATTAACAGGTTGCTGTATAAAAGGGTTAGTGAATGGATAAAATAACAATTCGTGGTGCGCGGACACACAATTTAAAGAACATTGATATCAGTTTACCGCGCGATAAACTGATTGTGATCACGGGTTTATCGGGGTCAGGTAAGTCTTCGCTTGCATTTGATACCATTTATGCAGAAGGCCAACGACGCTATGTTGAAAGTCTGTCTGCTTATGCACGTCAGTTTTTATCCATGATGGAAAAACCTGATCTCGATCATATTGAAGGCCTTTCACCCGCTATTTCAATTGAGCAAAAATCAACCTCGCATAACCCTCGTTCGACTGTGGGCACCATCACCGAAATTTATGACTATCTCAGGTTATTATTCGCCCGCGCAGGAACCCCGCGCTGTCCAGAACATGACACAGAATTGGATGCACAAACCGTCAGTCAAATGGTCGACCATGTGCTCGCACTGCCTGAAGGCGAAAAAATGATGTTACTGGCTCCTGTGATTGAGGGGCGTAAAGGTGAGCATCTACAATTACTTGAAGAGTTGCGCGCACAAGGATTTATTCGGGCCCGGATAGACGGTGAGGTCACTGAACTCGATAGTGTCCCAAAACTCGACTTACGGCGCAAACACACTATTGAAGTAGTGGTGGACCGATTTAAAGTCAGACCTGATGTCGGCCTGCGTTTAGCTGAATCATTTGAGACTGCACTACAATTAGCGGATGGTAACGCCAAAGTCGCCTGGATGGATCATCCTCGTAAAAAAGATATTGTATTTTCGTCCAAGTTTGCTTGTGCTCATTGTGGTTATAGCTTGGCTGAACTGGAACCTCGTTTGTTCTCATTCAATAATCCTGTAGGGGCTTGTCCTGAATGCGATGGTTTGGGTGTGCAACAATTTATAGACCCTGAACGTATCGTAGTCCATCCTCATCTCAGCCTTTCTGGAGGCGCTATTCGCGGATGGGATCAACGCAATGTTTATTATTTTCATATGATTAAATCTATTGCGGCACATTACAAATTTCAAATCGATACCCCGTATGAAGAGCTGAGTGAAGATCATAAGCAGGTTATTTTATTTGGCAGCGATGATGAAGACATAGAATTTCATTATGCCAATGATCGAGGCCGAGTCACCCATAAAACTCATACGTTTGAAGGAATCATTAACAATATTGAACGTCGCTATCACGAAACTGAATCACAAGTAGTGCGTGATGAATTAGGTAAATACTTAAGTGTACAAAAATGTCCTGTGTGTGATGGGGCACGATTAACTGAAGCTGCTCGCTATGTATTTATTAAGACCCACACCTTACCCTCAGTCACCAGTTTGCCTATCTCTAAAGCGCAGAAGTTATTTTCGACTCTTAAGTTGCCTGGCCGTCGCGGAAAAATCGCAGACAAGATATTAAAAGAAATTTGTCAACGTCTCGATTTTTTGGTGAATGTGGGACTCGATTATTTATCACTTGACCGTAGTGCAGACACCTTGTCAGGGGGAGAGGCACAACGCATTCGTCTTGCTAGTCAAATTGGGGCTGGATTAGTCGGGGTTATGTATGTATTAGATGAACCGTCGATTGGTTTACATCAACGTGATAATCAACGTTTATTAAATACCCTGATTTACTTACGTGACCTTGGCAATACAGTCATTGTAGTCGAACACGATGAAGATGCTATTCGGCATTCGGATCATGTCGTTGATATTGGCCCAGGCGCAGGAATCCATGGAGGAGAAATTGTGGCCCAAGGGACACCTGAAGCCATCATGAAAAATCGAAAATCTCTGACAGGTAAATACTTATCAGGCCGCGAAAAAATTGAAATCCCCAAAAATAGAGTCGCCTATGATAAAAGCCAATTGTTGGTCATTAACAAGGCTTCAGGAAATAATCTTAAAAATGTCACCATTCGAATTCCTATTGGCTTAATGACTTGCATTACTGGAGTATCAGGATCAGGTAAGTCCACTTTGATTAACGATACTTTATATCGGTATACGGCACGTGAAATTAATAATGCCAGTACGGTGCCTGCACCTTACGAATCAATTGAAGGCATTGAGCAAATTGATAAAGTGGTGGATATAGATCAAAGCCCGATTGGCCGTACTCCCCGTTCAAACCCAGCCACGTACACAGGATTATTTACGCCTATACGAGATCTTTTTGCGACTACGCCGGAAGCACGTTCACGTGGTTACAAACCTGGCCGCTTTAGTTTTAACGTTAAAGGGGGTCGATGTGAAGCCTGCCAAGGGGATGGTGTCATAAAAGTTGAGATGCACTTTTTACCTGATGTGTATGTGCCTTGTGATGTTTGCCACAGTAAAAGATACAATCGCGAAACTCTCGACATTCGATTCAAGGGCAAAAATATTCATGAAGTCCTGGACATGACTGTAGAAGATGCTGTGGTATTTTTCGATGCTATTCCAGTACTGAAACGTAAACTGGAGACTTTGATTGATGTCGGCCTAACCTATATTAAGCTTGGCCAAAATGCGACGACTCTTTCTGGTGGTGAAGCACAACGTGTGAAACTCTCTAAAGAGTTATCCAAACGTGACACCGGGAAAACCTTGTATATTCTTGATGAACCCACCACTGGCTTACACTTTCACGATATAAAGCAATTGCTAAAAGTGTTACACAAATTACGTGACCATGGCAACACAATGGTGGTTATTGAACATAATCTGGATGTCGTCAAAACAGCAGATTGGGTGATTGATTTAGGCCCTGAAGGCGGAGATCAGGGTGGTAAAATAGTGGTGAGCGGTACTCCGGAAGAGGTCGCTGCACATGAAAAATCTTATACGGGACATTTTCTTAAAAAGCTTTTATGAACTATTGGTGAAACTTTATTGAGTGCAGACCCCAGAGCCTATTATCAAGGACTGGGGTATATACTGAAGTTAAGCGAAAGGAGTTATGATATTAACAGAGTAGAAATTTACACTATCAGTTGGAAGGCAATGTAAATTCAAGTTCGGTGACAGGCGTTAAAGCATCAACGTTAATCGTATTAAAATCTAAAGAACTTAAAACACATTCATCATTCACAAATAATAAAAACTTCTTAGTATTTGGATCATAAGCTACTGGTGCGAAATCTGGCTCATAGTGTATTCTTGTGCCTGATTCGATATCCCAAACCGACAAAGCATCATCTTTATCCACTGTATACAAATACTCGTCAAATATAAACAAGCCCATTTCCGGTCCTGGAAACCAATCTTTTAGCTCACCTGTTTGAATATCAATTATTAAGGCAGCAGGCACCATATTATCTTCATCATCGCCTAAACCCCAGACACATAAAGTATTACTGTCAATCCAACAAACCGGGCCATCCCAAAAATAAGCCCGCTGAATCAAACTCAACTTACTCGGTCCGTTGTCCGATTCCCAAATATTTTTATGCAGCCAATGTTGTAAATCCCAGCGCGACACCACTCCCACGGGGTGCCAAACCCATCCACTGTCCACGATCCAATGCTGATCTGGCGAAACAATTAATTGTCCGGAAAATTCTGTGGCATTATTACGGTTAAACCGCCACGCCTCTTCAGGACGCTTGTTGGGGTCACGATTGGTTAAGACTTCACCGGTATTCGGGTCAGAAATATCCAATCGATTCCAATCAGTGGCATGCACCATTAACGTTCTATCTTGTGAGACAAAATAAGCACATGAAAAATCTGATTGCTCAGTGTGGTAATCACCACGATCAAGTAGCATAGTTAACACACCGTCTGCGAGTCGAATCACCACACCATGATTCCATGCCTGTTGATCAACTGTAGTCCGACCAGCACTAATAATGGTAGCAAAATCGCCTTTTGGCGATACATGCATTTTTATTTTCCCATCTGCATTAAGTGTCGCAAACGGAATTATGGCAATTAATCGTAAAACATTATGCTCTAGATCGAGTAACTTTAGATGATTAGTGGTATCAAATAATAGCCATTGACTGCCTTGCACTCCGGTAATGGGATCAACCGATATCGGCTTGATTGCCTGAATAGTGGCTACCTGCAACATAGGCATAGGCTTAGGTAAATGTTTGATTATTGTACTTACAGAGGATTCACTGATTGCAGGCAGCCCTAAGTATTCGTAGAAATCATTGTCATCTTCGATTTTTTCAAAACACTCATGACAAACACTCTTGAGATTAAGCATGAATTTATTTAAATACGTTTTACAAGCACCACAAATAAGTTGGTATTCCTTTCCTTGGCCTGTAAAACTACGATAGTATTCTTCTGTCTTTTTATTATACAGGTGTATACACACTTCCTTGGAAGGAAATTTTTCAAAATCAGAGTTGTGTTTGCAATCAGTTTTTTCTATAGACATTATTATTTTTAAGATCAATAATTTTTGTTTTAAATATTAAGTTTTTTTATATTAAATATTACAATTTATACGTTTTATAGTAAAAAACTAAATTTACTCGTTAAAAATCTGTAAATAAGAACAATATTTAATCAAATGATATCATACTTAATGCCAGATTGGCCATTTACGCCTAAGAAAGTGTTGCGCCATAGATCTACTGTCTAGCGATAATTAGTTTAAACACCCGTTTTTTGTAGAGTTATTTTAAGCATTCTATAAATTCGTAGTCATTTACCTAAATTCAACAAATTTTAACCCACTTTTCTGGCATAATCGTTTAAGTCTGCATACCAATTATTTGTACTCATACTGGGGTTTTATATTAGAGACGACAGTATGACTGTAAACAGGATTTGTTCCTGATGAATATAATATTAGAAGGGGTTTTACCATGAAATGGGCTAAGAGTTTAATTTTCGCTTCACTTTTCTTATCAGTCAGTGCCTTTAGTTATAACGATCTACTGTGGAAGGATACTCGTTCATTGCATAATAGTGCATGGCAAGTGGTTCAACTTATCGAAAGCAGTAAGAGGTTAAATCATCTGACTAACTCGATCCGAGATTTTGCCAATCGTACTGGCGATTTGAAACAATCAGTTCGTAGCAATGCATCACGTACTAAAATTCAACGTGACGTTGCACGTATGGAGCAAACTTTTGGGTATCTAATGAGCCGCTTACAGACAGTGATTTCGACTCATCAGTATAAAAAAATTCGTTCTAAAGTAGAGCTGATGAAAGTGCGTTACTTTAAGATTCACAGTCATTTAGTCGCAAACTATAACATTCGTGGAATTTACCGAAATCACCCGAACAACCACAATGGCTACAACTACGGCCGGGGATATTATAATAATGGTTACTATAATGGCCGATACTATAATGACCCTTATTACAATCGCCAATACAATAATGGTCGTTACTACAATGGACGATACTATAATAATGGCACTTATTATCGCTAAAAACGGTTGATTCGATCAAAAAAAGCCCGGTGTATACCGGGCTTTTTTGTCCTAAATTTATTATCTACAAGGCTATCCCGACATTGTATTGATAACACATCTACAGCCCTGCCTTGAGGAAATTCATTGATCTAGACAGAGATTCAGCTAGAATAGGTCAACAAAAAAATATACAGAGACTTTTACTTTTGCAGTTGTGAATAAGCTAAAGTTCTTCTTCCATAATTTTTTGAATGTCATCAGCCGAAAATATACTCCAAAAATCTGTCCAGTCTGTTTGTAATTTCAGACAGCCTTTTTCAAAACTACATGCCCGCTTATCTTTCGAAGCTAAGTGAATAACAGAAATAGATTTCAACGATTCTTTTAAAGCATCTTTTCCAATATCATCAATAGCAATGGCCTGTAATGCATCTAACACTCTGCCAAAAACCTGATGTTCGATTTCTTGCATACTTTCTTTGCTGCTAAAACTTTCCCAGTCAACATCAATCTCCACATCACTGCCTATTATTTCGGAAATTTTTTGGCTAATTTCTGGTAAAGTTTCTGTAGTCAGTACGTGCATGAAGCGCTTGTCTTCAAGGGCCATATTGTTACTCCAAATAATTTGATGCACAGGTAGACTTATACTGTGAATTTTTAATATTATACTTATATCGTCGTTTTTTAGTGCTCTGAGCTTACTTGTACTTTAACGCAAAGAATACTGAAATTATAGTACTCCCAGATACATTAACATTAAAACAGCAATATCTTTTTCGCCACGTTTACTTCACTATCTAAGTCAATCAACAGGCGATAAAAAACCGGTACTAGCCCGGTTTTTTATCTTAAACTCCACAGAAAATTAATCTTCTGAGAATTTTATATTAGCTTCATCTTCTTCTTCCGGAATAGGTCTATCAACTAATTCCACATAAGCCATAGGTGCGCAATCCCCATCACGAAAACCACACTTAAGAATTCGGATGTAACCCCCTGGACGTTCCACATAACGCGGGCCAAGTTCATTAAATAACTTTGTCACAATATCTCTATCACGTAAGCGATCAAATGCATAACGACGATTAGCAACACTGTCTTTTTTGGCTTTAGTAATCAAAGGTTCAACCACACCACGCAACTCTTTTGCTTTAGGCACAGTGGTTTTGATCAATTCATGTTTAAGCAGCGACGACGCCATGTTACGAAACATCGCTTTACGATGACTGCTGTTACGATTTAGTTTTCTACCGCTTTTGCGATGGCGCATGACTGCGTATCCTATAAATTATTCAATGACTAATTATTTACAACAACTACTTTAATTATTTGCTATAAACGTAAACTAAGCTTATCAGTATCTACATTCTCAGGTGGCCAGTTTTCTAGGCGCATCCCTAACTTAAGATTGTTATCGTCCAAGACTTTCTTGATTTCACTCAAGGACTTCTTACCGAGATTAGGTGTTTTTAACAGTTCAACTTCAGTCCGTTGAACTAAATCACCAATATAATAAATACTTTCTGCTTTCAGGCAATTAGCTGAACGTACTGTCAGTTCAAGATCATCAACCGGTCGTAATAAAATAGGATCGATTTCTGCTTCAACTTCTTCAGGCTGAACTTCTTCACTGCCTTGTAAATCAACAAACGGTGATAGTTGATCTTGTAAAATACCGGCCGCTTGGCGGATAGCATCCTCAGGATCAATAGTGCCATTTGTTTCTATATCAATCACTAGCTTATCAAGGTCAGTCCGCTGTTCGACACGAGCACTTTCAACATCATAAGTGACCTTGCGTACAGGACTAAAGGAGGCATCCAGCAATAACGATCCAATAGGACGAGTATCTCCGCTGGCTTTTCCTCTTACAGGCGCTGAAACATAACCACGCCCACGTTCCACTTTAAGCTGCATACTAATTCCACCTTCTTTAGTGAGATTAGCAATAACATGATTTGGATTCATGATTTCAATATCATGATCAATTTGAATATCTGAGGCTAAAACAGGTCCTAAGCCTTCTTTATTCAATGTTAATGTGGCTTCAGAGCGAGCATGCATTTTAATTGCAACGCCCTTTAAATTTAGAAGAATATCAATAATATCTTCCTGAACCCCTTCTATTGAAGAGTATTCATGTAAAACACTTTCTATATGCGCTTCTACGACTGCACTGCCAGATAACCAGGACAACAAAACTCTACGTAATGAGTTTCCCAGTGTATGTCCAAATCCGCGCTCAAGTGGCTCAATGGTCACTTTAGCTCTTAAATCACTAAGCAGTTGTACATCTACAATACGTGGTTTCAATAGTCCGACAGTTGAACCCTGCATGCAATAACCTCGCTATAAACAAAAAACAAAAACTCATTAGGGTCATAATAAATAGTACCCACCTTGAGCAACGCTTACTTGGAATACAATTCCACGACCAGACTTTCATTAATATCTGGTGGAAGATCCTGGCGTTCAGGAACCGATTTATAAGTTCCTTCCATTTTCTTCGCGTCAACCTGTACCCAGTCGGCAACACCACGTTGTCCTGCACCTTCCATAGATGCAATCACACGAGATTGTGTTCGTGACTTTTCACGTACTGCAATCACTTCACCGGCCTGAACCTGGTAAGAAGGAACATTGACTTTATGTCCGCTAATAGTAATAGCGTTATGACGTACCAATTGGCGAGCCTCGGAACGAGACGCTGCAAATCCCATACGAAAAACTACATTATCCAGACGTGACTCTAAAAGCTGTAACAAGTTTTCACCTGTAGAACCTTTTTGAGACGCTGCTTTTTTATAGTAATTACGGAATTGCTTTTCCAGTACACCATAAGTACGACGTAATTTCTGTTTCTCACGTAGCTGTAAAGCATAATCAGACATACGAATACGTCTTTTGCCATGTACACCTGGAGGCACTGCTCTGTCTTTATTTTCCATTGCACATTTTGATGAAAAACATTTCTCGCCCTTAAGGAATAACTTAGTACCCTCACGACGACATAATCTGCACTTAGAACCTGTATATTTTGCCACTGCGTTCTCCGCCTTACACTCTACGTTTCTTGGGTGGACGACATCCATTATGTGGAATAGGTGTCACGTCCATAATATTAGTAATCTTCAAGCCCACACCGTTAAGGGCACGAACTGCTGATTCTCTACCGGGTCCAGGTCCTTTCACCATCACTTCGATATTTTTCATACCGTGTTCTTTAGCTTCAGTTCCTGCGCGTTCGGCAGCGACTTGTGCTGCGAAAGGAGTACTCTTACGCGATCCTCTAAACCCGGATCCGCCTGCTGTACGCCAGCAAACTGCGTTTCCTTGACGGTCAGTGATAGTTACAATTGTATTATTGAAAGAGGCATGAATATGAGCAATGCCATCAACAATATTCTTTCTTACCTTTTTCTTAGGTTTTTCATCTGCCATGAGAGTCTACTCTTACTTTCTGATCGGTTTACGTGGACCCTTACGAGTACGCGCGTTAGTTTTAGTTCGTTGGCCACGTAATGGCAAACCATGCCGATGACGAAGTCCACGGTAGCACTTCAAATCCATCAAACGTTTAATGTTCATTGACACTTCACGACGAAGATCCCCTTCAAGAGAATACTTGGCTAATTCACCTCGTATATTCTCAATCTCTACATCGGTTAGATCTTTTATTTTAGCAGCAGGATTTACCTCTACTGCTAAACAAATCTGGCGTGCTCTGGTACGACCAATGCCATAAATATCAGTCAGAGATATCTCTGCATGTTTATGATCGGGTATATTGACACCTGCAATACGGGCCATTTAATTCTCCATCTATCTGCTTTAATCGTTCGCTTTTTTGAATCAAGCCTTAATTTAATCTTTTCCTGCACTGAACGCGCAATTTTAACTCAATTTTCGGAAATATGGAATATTAACAACCATTTATTTCGGAATTAAGCGTACGTTAGACTGATTAACCTTGACGTTGTTTGTGTTTGGGGTCTTTACAAATAACCCTGACTACACCCTTACGTTTAACAATTTTACAATTTCTGCAAAATTTCTTTACTGATGCTCTGACTTTCATCACTTGCTCCAAAAGATTACTGTAATCTTGCTTCTAAAGTATTGAATTATAGTCTACTTACGAGTTTATTGACCTTCAAAACCCTTAAATTTAGACTTCTTCATTAACCCTTCGTATTGATGCGACAACATATGTGCCTGCATTTGTGACATAAAGTCCATCACCACCACTACAATAATTAATAAGGACGTACCCCCAAAACTAAAGGGAACTCCTAATTGTGCACTTAGTATTCCTGGTATTAAACAAACTACTGTCAAATACAAGGCTCCAGCAGTGGTCAGTCTTGATAAAACATTATCCACATATTTCGCTGTTTGCTCTCCTGGACGTATTCCAGGGATAAAACCGCCTGATTTTTTCAAATTATCGGCTGTTTCTCGTGAATTAAACACTAAAGCCGTATAGAAAAAACAGAAAAATATAATTAAAAACGCATAAGCAAGCATATACGTTAACTCACCTTGCTGGAACAAATTCGAAAACGACACTAGCCAGTTATTAGTCAGTTCTCCTGCCGCATTCTTGGATTCGCCGAAAAAACGGGCCAATGTGGCTGGAAACAAAATTAAACTTGAAGCAAAAATTGGTGGAATAACTCCTGCCATATTCAACTTAAGTGGTAAAAAGCTGCTTTGAGCTTGATACATTTTACGGCCTTGCTGCCGCTTGGCATAATTGACCGTTATACGCCGTTGTCCTCTTTCCACAAATATCACAAAGGCTATCACCGCTAGAATAAACACAAACAATAATATAGCGACAAATGCTGTTAATGTGCCATCGTTAACCATCGATGCTGTTTTAGACACTGCAGAAGGTAAATTAACTACTATGCCGGCAAAAATGATTAATGAAATACCATTACCAATACCGCGTTCAGTAATTTGTTCACCCAACCACATCAAAAACATAGTGCCGGTGACTAACGTTACGGTAGCAGTGAATATAAACGGAAAGCCTTTAATACTAACGGCGTTCGTCTGTTCCATCATTACTGACATGCCAATGGCTTGGAATAGTGCCAACACCACCGTTGCATAACGAGTATATTGTGTAATTTTTCGTCTACCCGACTCACCTTCTTTACGCAACTGCTGTAATGAGGGAGTAATATAACTCAGCAACTGAATAATAATAGAAGCTGAAATATAAGGCATAATTCCTAATGCAAACAGGGAAAAGCGTTCAAAAGCCCCCCCAGAAAACATATTAAAAACTTCAAGAATTGTGCCCTCGGTGGGTACAGCAGCCTTTAATGCCACTGGATCAATTCCAGGAATCGAAATATACACACCGATTCGAAAAACCAGCAAAGCGCCGATGACAAAAAATATTCTTTGTCTTAATTCTTTGAGCTTATCCTGGGATACACCGCCAGGAAGACTTGCTGGATTATTCGCCACAACTTTATCCTTCTACTGTTCCGCCTGCTGCTTCAATAGCTTTCTTAGCCCCAGCTGTACAAGCAATCTCCGCACTCACTTTCACGGCAACTTTAATTTCGCCCGATAATATAATCTTGGCCCTTGTTATATGATGTGCGATCACCTTGGCTTTTTTCAAGGTCAAAAGATCAATTTCTCCACCTTTAATTGTCGCCAACTCATTGAGACGCACTTCATCCACAAACCTAGTTTGACGCGAACGAAAACCTACTTTAGGTAAACGACGCTGAATAGGCATTTGACCGCCTTCAAAACCAGTCTTATGATAGCCACCTGAGCGTGATTTTTGACCTTTTAGACCACGTCCACAAGTTTTACCTACACCAGAGCCGATACCACGTCCAACACGTTTGGCATCTTTTTTACTGCCTTCTGCAGGTTTTAAGTCATTCAGTCTTAAACCCATGATCAGACTTCCTCTACTTTTAGCAAATAATGAACTTTATTGATCATGCCACGATTTTCAGGAGTATCTATCACAACTCTTGAATGGTGAGTTTTTCTTAAACCCAAACCACGAACACAAGCGATATGACTTTTCAATCGACCTATGACACTTTTGACCAAAGTAACTTTAATCTCTTTTTGTTTCTGACCAGCCATAATTAACCCAGTATTTCTTCGACAGTTTTGCCGCGTTTACTCGCAATATCTTCTGGCGAGTTAATATTTGTAAGACCGTTTATTGTTGCACGAACAACGTTAACCGGGTTACGTGAACCAATACATTTGGCCAATACATTTTGTACGCCTACTACTTCAAAAACAGCACGCATTGCACCACCGGCAATAACGCCTGTACCCTCTGAAGCGGGCTGCATGTACACATGGCTCGCACCATGATGAGCATGTACTGAATATTGCAAAGTACCTTCTTTAAGATGTACTTTCTTCATGTTTTTACGAGCTTTTTCCATTGCTTTTGCAATCGCTAAAGGTACTTCACGTGCTTTACCATAGCCAAAACCAATTTTACCATTTCCATCACCTACAACACTTAATGCTGTAAAACCGAATTGGCGACCACCCTTGACTACTTTCGCTACGCGATTAACAGTAACCAACTTTTCCAGTAAACCATCTGATTTACCCTTGTCAAAATTTGATGATTGATCTCTAGCCATAACTTAAAACTCCAGTCCGTTTTCACGCGCTGCATCAGCCAACGCTTTAACACGACCATGATATTGGAAACCTGAACGATCAAATGCTACTGCAGAGACGCCCGCTGCTTTTGCTCTCTCAGCAATTGCTTTACCAACAATCACTGCTGTCGCTACATTACCTGTAGCGCCTTTTAAGGCTTTTCTAATCTCTTTATCGAGAGATGACGCACTGGAGACAACTTTCCCCCCTTGCGGATCGATTACCTGCGCATAAATATGACGCGGGGTACGATGGACTGACAAGCGATAAGCTCGTAGCTCTTTAATCTTAGATCGGGCTCTTTTTGCCCGTCTTAAACGACTATTTCTCTTATCCATGCTTAATCCTATTTCTTCTTAGCTTCTTTCAAGCTTATCTGTTCATCAAAGTAACGAACACCTTTGCCTTTATAAGGCTCTGGTGGACGATAAGCTCGAATATTTGCAGCCACCTGACCCACCAACTGTTTATCAACACCTTTAATCACAATTTCAGTTTGTGAAGGTGTCTCAATAGTGATGCTATCAGGAACCTGATATTCAACCGGATGAGAAAAACCTAAGCTCAGAGATAACTTACTCCCTTGTGCCTTTGCTCTATAACCCACGCCAATTAATGTTAAACGTTTTTGAAAACCATCACTAACGCCTATCACCATATTGTTCACGAGTGATCTCATTGTGCCTGCCATTGCACGCGAGCCTTTATCACCATGGCGCGCTTTGAAGAGTAAATTTTTCTCTTCTTGCTTAATTTCGACACTACTGTGCAGGTTAAATTCCAACACACCTTTTTGACCCTTAACATTCACACTGTTGCCGTCGATTTTAATATCAACGCCATTTGGAAGTGTGATGGGACTGTTTGCTATTCTGGACATTGCTTAATACACCCAATCAAGTAACAACACACATGACTTCCCCACCCTGGCCTATGGCACGAGCAGCACGATCAGTCATAACACCCTTGGAAGTAGAGACAATTGCTATGCCTAAACCGCCGTTTATAGTAGGCAATTCGTTCTTGCCCTTAAAAATTCTTAATCCAGGACGGCTGATGCGTTGAATTTTTTCAATTACAGCCTGGCCCTGATAGTATTTTAGTGCCACTGTTAATGAACTTTTACCTTCAACTGCACCAACACTAAAATCGCTTATATAGCCTTCTTCCTTCAATACACGTGCTAACTCAACTTTCACTTTAGACGAAGGCATTATTACTTCTGCCATGTCTGCTGATTGGCCGTTGCGAATCCGTGTCAGGAAATCAGAAATAGGATCTTGCATGCTCATTTATAAAATCTCCAGTACCTTACCAGCTTGCCTTACGCAAACCAGGAATATCTCCACGCATCATTGCTTCACGTAACTTCATACGTGATAAGCCAAACTTGCGATAAACGCCGTGTGGACGGCCAGTCAAACGACAACGATTGCGTTGACGACAAGGGCTGGCATTACGAGGCAAAGCGTGTAATTTTGCCATCGCGATTTCACGTTCTTCGTCAGATGCAGTCGCACTGCCGATAGTTTTTTTGATTTCAGCGCGTTTGGCAGCATACTTCTTTACCATTTTCGCTCTTTTTGCTTCACGATTAATCATGCATTGCTTGGCCATGCAAGTTCACCTTTTTACTTAAAATTAATTTTTTAATGGAAAATTAAACGCTTTTAACAGCGCACGTCCTTCATCGTCATTCACTGCGCTAGTCGTGATACAAATATCAAGTCCACGCAACGTATCAATCTTGTCATAGTCGATTTCAGGAAAAATAATTTGTTCCTGTACACCCATACTATAGTTTCCACGACCGTCAAACGATTTAGCATTTAAGCCACGAAAATCCCGAATACGAGGTATAGCAATATTCACTAAACGATCCAAGAACTCATACATACGTTCACGTCGTAAAGTCACTTTACAACCCACTGCCCAGCCTTCACGAAGTTTAAAACCAGCAACAGATTTACGTGCATATCTTACTATAGGTTTTTGGCCTGCAATAATAGTCATATCACTGACTGCATTTTCCATCACCTTTTTATCAGCAATAGCTTCACCAACACCCATATTAAGGGTTATTTTGGTGATCTTTGGAACTTGCATCGCGCTGCCATAGTTAAATTGCTCAGTAAGCTTTTTAACCACATCGTTTAAATAAAACTCTTTCAGTCTAGCCATTTTTCTCTACCAGCTTCTGTTTATGCGTCTAGCACTTCATCATTAGATTTGAAAAAACGAACTTTACGTCCATCTTCCAGTTTCTTGATACCAATCCTGTCACCTTTATTAGTGATGGGATTGAATAACATTATATTCGACATATGAATCGGCATTTCTTTTTCAATAATGCCTCCAGCTTGCCCTGCATTAGGGTTAGCCTTTTGATGCTTCTTAGCGAGATTTACGCCTTCAACCAGTACTCGATCATTAGCTGTCAGTGACATTACTTTACCACGACGACCTTTATCTTTACCGGCGATTACGATGACTTCATCATCTTTTTTTATACGTTGCATTTGAGCTCTGCCTGTTTCGATATCTGTTTTATAGCTAAGTCTTACAAGACTTCAGGTGCTAGAGAAATAATTTTCATGAACTTTTCATTTCTCAGTTCACGTGTCACTGGTCCGAAAATACGGGTACCAATAGGTGCTAGCTGTGCATTCAAGATAACTGCCGCATTGCTATCAAAACGAATCAATGAACCATCTGAACGACGTACTCCTTTACGAGTACGAACAACAACAGCGTTATAGACTTCGCCCTTTTTTACTTTTCCACGTGGGATCGCTTCTTTCACACTGACCTTAATAATATCGCCAACACCAGCATAACGTCTGTGAGAACCACCCAGTACTTTAATACATTGGACTCGGCGTGCTCCGCTATTGTCAGCAACATCCAACACTGTTTGCATTTGAATCATTTTTCTAACCCAATTTCAAAAAAACTTATTTCCTGATCTTACTCAGGAAGTGACAACTTCCACTAACTTCCAGCATTTGGACTTGGAAATTGGACGACATTCTTTCACGACAACCCTATCGCCTTCACTGCATTGATTGGTTTCATCATGTGCGTATAACTTGGTTGAGCGGCGAATAAACTTCCCGTACACCGGATGTTTTTCTTTTCGTTCAACCAGTACTGTAATGGTTTTATCCATTTTGTTACTGACTACTTTGCCAGTCACTGTACGTTCAGTTTTATCTGTTTTGCTATCACTCATGACTAGCTATCCGCCTTGTTTGTGTTCGTCTCACTACTTTTGCTTTGCTCACCAATAATTGTTTTGATTCGAGCAATTTCTCTACGAACGCGTTTAAATTGATGTGTTTGTGCTAACTGTCCAGTGGATGATTGCATACGCAGATTAAACTGCTCTTTTAGCAAACTCATCAACTCTTCGTTTAGTTCAGTAACACTTTTAGCTCTAAGTTCTGAGGCTTCCATTACATAATCTCTCGAGTTACAAATGCTGTTTTAAGAGGCAATTTTGCACTGGCTAGTTTAAAAGCTTCACGTGCAACTTCTTCAGTCACACCTTCCATCTCATATAACATACGGCCAGGCTGGATCTGTGCAACCCAGTATTCAACGTTACCTTTACCTTTACCTTGCCGTACTTCTAATGGCTTCTTGGTAATAGGCTTGTCTGGAAAAATACGAATCCAGATTTTACCAGTACGTTTTACATGACGAGTCATGGCACGACGAGCGGCTTCAATTTGACGCGCTGTAATCCGACCTCTACCAAGAGATTTAAGCCCAAATTCTCCAAAGCTAACCTTGTTACCAGTTTGTGCCAGACCACGATTTCGGCCTTTCATCTGCTTTCTGAATTTGGTACGTTTTGGTTGTAACATTATTCTTTACCTTTTCAATACAGCCGGTTTAATACAGCCGGTTTAATACGGTCAACCACTCAGGAACCAGATTTTGGTTTGGACTTAGCCTTGCCTTTAGCTTTGGGGTCAGGTGTTTCATAACTTTCTGCTTCGAAAACCTCACCTTTATAAATCCAGACCTTGATTCCTAAAATTCCATAAGTTGTTTCTGCTTCAGTCACACCATAATCAATATCAGCGCGTAAAGTATGTAAAGGGACTCGGCCTTCACGACACCACTCTGAACGAGCAATTTCAGCACCATTCAAACGACCTGCCACTCTAATCTTAATACCCAATGCACCTAAACGCATGGTGTTAGTCACTGCACGCTTCATCGCACGTCGAAACATAATTCTACGTTCCAGCTGCTGTGCAATACTTTCCGAAACCAACTGTGCATCAAGCTCAGGTTTACGAATTTCTTCTACCTTGACATTAACGGGAACTCCCATCATGCCTTTTAACACTGTACGCAGTTTATCAATATCAGCGCCTTTTTTACCAATCACCAACGCAGGGCGAGCAGTAAAAATAGTCACGTTTGCTGCACGTGCAGGACGGTCAATTTGAATTCGACTCACTGAAGCCTGCTTTAACTCGGCTCTTAAATAATCACGAATTTTGATGTCTGCCACCAATGTATCCGCAAAAGCTGTCCCGTCAGCATACCATTTAGATGTCCAGTCTTTGGAAATTCCTAAACGTATACCCGTTGGATGTACTTTTTGACCCATACCGAAAAACCTCTTTTAATCTTCCGCTTCTTCAACTTCAATCATAATGTGACAACGACGCCTAACGATACGTGTACCGCGGCCTTTAGCGCGTGCACGCCATCGGAATAATCGTTTGCCTTCATCTACGCAAATTGATTTAATAAAAAGCGCGTCAATATCTGCGCCATCGTTATGTTCAGCATTTGCAATCGCTGAATCGACTACTTTCTTAATGATTTTTGCAGATTTTTTATTGCAAAAAGTCAAAAAATTTATCGCATCTTCTACACGCTTGCCACGAATTTCGTTAGCTACTAATCTGCCTTTTTGGGCGGAAAAGTCTGCGTTTTTCATAATCGCTGATGTTGTCATTGCATGGTTTCCTGTTAACGCCTGGCTTTTTTATCGGCCACATGCCCACGATAGGTACGGGTCGGTGCAAATTCACCAAGTTTATGGCCTATCATATTCTCTGAAATAAGAATAGGAACATGCTGGCGACCATTGTGCACAGCTATTGTTACACCCACCATCTCAGGAAGTACCATTGATCGACGAGACCAAGTCTTGATAGGTTTCTTGCTATTTTGCGCAACCGCTGCATCAACCTTTCGTTGTAAATGCTGATCGACAAAAGGACCTTTTTTAATTGAACGTGGCACGTTGTTATCCTCTATTTCTTACTGTTACGTCGACGAACAATCATATTATCCGTGCGTTTGTTTTTACGAGTTTTATACCCTTTAGTAGGCATTCCCCAGGGACTGACTGGGTGACGACCACCAGAAGTACGACCTTCACCACCCCCATGAGGATGATCCACTGGGTTCATCGCTACACCGCGAACAGTGGGACGAACACCGCGCCAGCGAGTAGCTCCGGCTTTACCCAGTTTTTGTAAATTATGTTCTGAGTTACTGACTTCACCAATAGTGGCTCTACAATCTGCCAACACTTTACGCATTTCACCTGATCGTAATCTCAAAGTAGCATGTGCACCTTCGCGGGCCAGTAACTGAACTGAAGCGCCAGCACTACGTGCCATTTGGGCTCCTTTACCAGGCTTAAGCTCTATGCAATGAACAATAGTACCTAAAGGGATATTACGTAAAGGTAAGCAATTTCCTACCTTAATCGCAGCATCAGTTCCTGAATTCAACTGTTCGCCTTGCTCTGCACCTTTAGGCGCTATGATATAACGTCGTTCGCCATCCGCATAAAGCATTAACGCAATATGGGCAGTACGATTCGGATCATATTCAATACGTTCTATTGTTGCAGCTATGCCATCTTTATTGCGCTTGAAATCGATTTTTCGATAACGTTGCTTATGTCCACCACCCACGTGACGTGTGGTAATGCGACCTTTATTGTTACGTCCGCCAGACTTAGTCTTTTTTTCAACCAACGGTGCATATGGAGCACCCTTGTGTAAGCCAGGAGTTGTTACCTTGACGACACCACGTCGTCCTGGGGATGTAGGTTTTACCTTAATTATAGCCATTTTCTTTCCACGCCTGTTGCTGGATACGTTAAAGCTTACTAAGCTTCTGCTACTGCAAAATCTATATCATGACCAGGAGCAAGCTTCACATACGCTTTTTTCCAATTTTTAGTCATGCCAACACTTTTCCCTTGACGAGTTTGCTTGCCTCTCATATTAAGGGTTCTAACACTATCAACTTTGACACTAAATAACATTTCAACCGCATGTTTTACTTCTACCTTGGTTGCACCAGGGACTATTTTAAATGCGATTTGATTGCTTTGATCAGCAACACGATGGGTCTTTTCAGTCCGCAGCGGTGCCAACAATATTTTCATTAAACGCTCTTTATTCATGACAATTGCTCCTGAAGCTTGGTCAACGCACTTTCAGTCATAATAACTTTTTCATGCCCTACCAAATTAACAGGGTTCACATCTGCAACATCAACCACATCGACCTTATGCAGGTTTCTGGAAGACAAAAACAAGTTTACATCGGCTTCTTCAGTAATGATTAAGACATCTTTTGCATCATACTCAGCAAGCTTGCTTATCATTTCTTTTGTCTTAGGCGCTTCAACTGCGAACGATTTTACTACTACTAATCGTTCCTGTCTTACTAATTCAGACAAAATACACTGCATAGCAGCGCGATACATTTTTCTATTCACTTTTTGACTGTGATCTTGCGGTCTTGCGGCGAAAGTTACGCCACCACTACGCCAGATTGGACTACGAATAGTACCCGCACGTGCGCGACCTGTTCCTTTTTGTCGCCATGGTTTAATTCCACCACCACGAACATCTGACCGAGTCTTTTGCTTACGAGTCCCAGCACGGCTACCAGCCAAATAAGAGACGACTACCTGGTGTACCAGGCCTTCGTTAAACTCACGGGCAAATACAGTGTCTGAAACTTCAAATTTGGAGCCTCGCTTGGGCGATGACATTAACTTCAACTCCATCGTGATCTCCTATTTAGACTTCATGGCAGGTTTAATAATTACGTTGCCGCCTTTTGAACCAGGAACTGCTCCCCTGATCAAAATAATATTACGGTCAGCATCCACTCCAATAACTGTCAGATTTTGTGTAGTGCAGGTTTCAGAACCCATGTGGCCAGCCATTTTCTTACCTTTAAATACTCGTCCAGGTGTTTGGCATTGGCCAATAGAACCTGGTGCTCTATGCGACACTGAGTTACCGTGTGTGGCATCTTGCATTTTAAAGTTATGACGCTTAACGCCACCTTGAAAACCTTTACCTTTTGAAGTGCCGCTCACATCTACTTTTTGGCCTGCTTCAAATACATCAACTTTTAACTCTGAGCCTAGCGCGAGATCCTGACCTTCTTCTTCTGCCAGGCGGAACTCCCATAAACCACGTCCTGCCTCAACTTTTGCCTTAGCAAAATGACCTTGTGCAGGCTTATTAACACGAGTAGCTCTACGAGTTCCCGTGGTAATTTGGAATGCACGATAACCGTCCAATTCCATTGTTTTTAATTGTGTAACCTTATTAGGCTCCACTTCAATTACTGTCACAGGTTCAGACGCGCCTTCTTCTGTAAAGACCCTAGTCATACCTGCTTTTCGACCTACCAAACCGATAGTCATTAGTTTTACCTACCGTCCTAATTTAATTTGATTTGAACATCGACGCCAGCTGACAAGTCTAGCTTCATTAAAGCATCAACTGTTTTGTCAGTAGGTTCTACAATATCCATCAAACGTTTATGTGTACGTAGTTCGTATTGATCACGTGCATCTTTGTTTACATGCGGTGATATTAAAATCGTAAACCGTTCTTTTTTTGTCGGTAAAGGAATAGGGCCTCTGACCTGCGCACCAGTGCGTTTGGCAGTTTCCACAATTTCTTTAGCTGACTTGTCAATCAAACGATGATCAAAAGCCTTCAATCGTATACGTATTCTTTGCTTCTTATCCATGTTTACCTATTCCGAACCATGTTGATCGTTATTTATCCCTACTGTTTAAGCAATAGGGATAAACATCAATAATTAACGAGTCTTACTCAATAACCTTCACTACTACGCCAGCACCTACAGTACGGCCACCTTCGCGAATCGCAAAACGTAAACCGTCTTCCATCGCTATTGGTGCAATTAATTCAACTACCATATTAATTTTGTCACCAGGCATTACCATTTCTACGTCTTTTGGTAATTCAACCATGCCAGTTACATCAGTGGTACGGAAGTAAAACTGAGGACGATATCCTTTAAAGAATGGAGTGTGGCGTCCGCCTTCATCTTTGCTCAAGATATAAACTTCTGCTTCGAATTTTGTATGAGGAGTAATACTGCCTGGCTTGGCTAAGACTTGACCGCGTTCTACGTCTTCACGTTTAGTACCACGTAATAGTACCCCTACGTTGTCTCCTGCCATGCCAGAGTCAAGTAGTTTGCGAAACATTTCCACACCAGTACAAGTAGTAGAAACAGTATCTTTAATTCCTACAATTTCAATTTCATCACCAACGTTAACTACGCCACGTTCGATTCGACCTGTCACTACTGTGCCACGACCTGAAATTGAGAATACATCTTCCACTGGCATTAAGAAGTCACCATCAATCGCACGAACAGGCTCAGGGATGTAAGAATCCATTGCTTCTACAAGCTTATCAATTGAAGGAACCCCAATATCACTGGTGTCACCCTCAAGTGCTTTTAATGCTGATCCTAGAATAATTGGAGTGTCATCGCCAGGGAACTCGTACTTGTCGAGTAGCTCACGCAATTCCATTTCAACCAATTCCACTAATTCTTCATCATCCACCATGTCTGCTTTATTCATGTAAACGACCATATAAGGGACGCCTACTTGACGAGACAATAAAATATGCTCACTTGTTTGTGGCATAGGACCGTCAGCAGCACTACAGACTAAAATCGCGCCATCCATTTGTGCAGCACCCGTAATCATGTTTTTAACATAATCCGCGTGTCCAGGACAATCTACGTGCGCATAATGACGTGTGTCACTCTCGTATTCCACGTGTGAAGTTGCAATCGTAATACCACGTTCGCGTTCTTCTGGTGCATTGTCAATTTGATCAAATGCTTTGGCATCTCCGCCATGTTTTTCAGCCATACACTTTGTGATAGCCGCTGTTAATGTGGTCTTACCATGATCAACGTGACCAATCGTGCCGACGTTGACATGTATTTTATTTCTTTCAAATTTTTCCTTGGACACGACGATTACCTCTTTTGCTAAATCAGTTAAAACAAACCTAAAAAATATTTACACGATCAATAATGACCGAACTTCTGCCTTACCTTGGCCGGAGCTTCTGCATACTTTTCGAATTCCATCGAGTAAGTAGCTCTGCCCTGTGTTGCCGAACGTAATGCAGTAGAATAACCAAACATTTCGCCTAATGGAACTTCCGCTCTGACTACTTTGCCAGAAGGGCTACTGTCCATCCCCTGGATTACTCCACGGCGACGATTTAAATCTCCTACTACGTCCCCCATATGTTCTTCAGGAGAAACTATTTCCACTTTCATAATCGGTTCCAGTAACACTGGACTGGCAATCTTAGCCCCCTCATAAAATGCACGAGAAGCCGCTGTTTTAAATGCCATATCGTTCGAATCTACATCATGAAACGAACCATCTAAAAGTGTTACCTTCAGATCAACCATCGGATATCCAGCAATAACACCTGATCGTGTACGCTCTTCAATTCCTTTGGCAATCGCCGGAATAAATTCCTTAGGAATCACTCCGCCTGTTATTTCATCAACAAACTCATACCCAGATCCTGTGGTTAATGGTTCAAGTCGTAAAACAACATGACCATACTGACCTTTACCACCTGTTTGCCGAATATGCTTAAATTCTTGCTCTACTGTAGAGCCGATAGTCTCACGGTAAGATACCTGCGGATTTCCCACATTCGCTGCAACACTAAATTCACGCTGCATGCGGTCGACTATAATTTCAAGATGTAATTCTCCCATCCCTGAAATGATGGTCTGTCCTGATTCTTCATCAGTAGTGACCAGAAAGGATGGATCTTCGCGAGCTAGTTTTCCTAGTGCTATTCCCATTTTTTCCTGATCAGGTTTGGTTTTGGGCTCAATTGCAATAGAAATTACCGGATCAGGGAATTCCATGCGTTCCAATGTGATCGGATGTTCATAATCACAGAAAGTGTCACCAGTGGTAACATCTTTTAAACCAATTGCTGCAGCGATATCTCCTGCAAGTACTTCTTTAATCTCTTCACGACTGTTGGCGTGCATTTGCACCATTCTACCAACACGTTCTTTTTTACCCTTAAGTGGGTTATAAACTGTATCACCCGTCTTCAATCCGCCGGAATACACTCTAAAAAACGTTAAATCACCGAATGAATCAGTGGCTATTTTAAAAGCCAGTGCCGAAAATGGAGCATTATCTGCTGCTTCACGTTCGTTATCAACCGTTTTCTCACCTTCCATCCCTTTTACTGAGGGCATATCAACAGGTGAAGGCATAAAACTTATAATCGCATCAAGCATTGCTTGAACGCCTTTATTCTTAAATGCACTCCCACACAACACTGGGACAATCTCGTTAGACAAAGTACGCTGTCGTAATCCTTGTCGTATATCTTCTTCACTAAGCTCACCTTCTTCAAGGTACTTCTCAGTCAAGCGATCTGAAGACTCTGCTGCTGCTTCGATCATTACCTCTCGCCATTCTAACGCGAGATCTAGCATTTCTTCAGGTACATCCACTTCATCAAAGGTCAGTCCGCGATCATCTTCATGCCACAAAACTGATTTCATTTTAATGAGATCAACAACCCCTTTAAAGTCTTCTTCAGCGCCTATAGGGAGTTGTACCGGTATCGGTGTACTTCCTAGTCGCTCTCTAACTTGTTCCACTACCCGTAAAAAATCTGCTCCAGTACGATCCATCTTATTAACAAAAGCAATACGAGGCACATCATATTTATTTGCTTGTCGCCATACAGTTTCCGATTGTGGTTCTACTCCACCTACCGCACAAAACACTGCACAAGCACCATCTAGAACCCTCAACGAACGCTCCACTTCGATGGTAAAATCGACATGTCCTGGCGTATCAATAATATTGATACGATGCTCTGCAAACTGTTGATACATACCAGTCCAGAAACAAGTCGTTGCTGCAGAGGTAATGGTAATACCTCTTTCTTGTTCTTGCTCCATCCAATCCATGGTGGCAGCGCCGTCGTGTACTTCACCTAACTTGTGAGACACTCCAGTATAATAAAGGATACGTTCAGTTGTTGTCGTCTTGCCAGCATCAATGTGCGCCATGATTCCAACGTTCCGATACTGTTCTATTGGTGTCTTACGTGCCACCACATTTTCCTTTACTACTAAATACTCTCTACAATCTTAATTCACTAAAGCATTACTTTTACAGAATTTAATTTGACTACCATCTGTAATGGGCAAAGGCCTTATTCGCTTCTGCCATACGATGAGTTTCCTCACGTTTCTTCACAGCTGCTCCGCGCTTTTCAGAAGCATCTGAAATTTCGCCTGCCAATCGCTTAGCCATTGTTTTATCACCACGTTTACGTGCTGCTTCAATCATCCAGCGCATTGCTAATGCTGAGCGTCGCTCGTAACGTACTTCAATAGGTACCTGATAAGTGGCACCGCCGACTCGTCGAGATTTAACCTCTACTTTCGGGCTAATATTCTCTAATGCTACTTTTAATATTTCTAAAGTATCACCTGACTGCCGTTCTGCGATCATATCCAATGCGCCGTATACAATTTTTTCGGCTACTGACTTCTTACCATCGACCATTACCATATTGATAAATTTCGACAAGAGTTCACTATGAAATTTAGGATCTGGTAAAATTGTCCGTTTGGGGACTTCTCTTCTTCTTGGCATCTCTATATCACTCTATATATAATTCTATAGCAGGGATATCACCCTGAATGAAATATGGTTTTAACCTTTCTTAGGCTTCTTCGCACCGTACTTGGAGCGACCTTGTCGACGATCATCGACTCCTGAAGTATCCAGACTACCGCGAACAACGTGGTATCGAACACCAGGCAAATCTTTTACACGACCACCACGAATTAATACTACAGAGTGTTCTTGTAAATTATGGCCTTCACCACCAATATAGCTTGTCACTTCGAAGCCGTTGGTGAGTCTTACACGAGCAACTCTACGCATAGCTGAGTTCGGCTTTTTAGGAGTTGTAGTATAAACTCTAGTACAAACTCCACGACGTTGAGGACAAGCCTCAAGCGCAGGCACGTTACTTTTTTCGACTTTACGAGTACGAGGCTTACGTACCAGCTGATTGATTGTTGCCATTTACTACCACTCCGGGTAAAAACTTTATAATCACATAAAGACAGGCCGGAATACCTTTATTCCGGCCTGCCATAAATTCTCGGGTCCACTTGTCTTACATTCGTACCTCTAAGAGAAGCGGAATTTTAGGGTTGTAAGAGGCTTCTGTCAAGCGTAAAACGCAATTTTTATTACGTATACGCTTGTCAGAGCAAGATTTTTCGAAATTTATCACTAAATTTTGAAATTTCTAGTTTTGCGCCGTATTTTCGGTGTTTTCTTCAGCAGATTCAGGAGAGCTTTCACCCGCTTCTGAAGCCTCTGTTTCTGGAGTAACTGCTTCTTGAGAAGGTGATTCTGTTGCAGTCGCTTCTGTTGCAGTCGACTCTGCTGTTTCTACCGAAGGTACTTCTTCGGTGATCGTTTCTACAGGCGGCACAGGCAACGGTTTAAATGCACTTTCTGCTGCTGCCACGGACCCTTTCTTCTGTTCTGCAGCCAACTGGCGTTTACGTTTACGCTCAGCATGGTACGCAAGCCCAGTGCCAGCAGGAATCAAGCGCCCTACAATGACATTTTCTTTTAAGCCACGCAGATCATCACGCATTCCCCGCACCGATGCTTCTGTTAACACTCGCGTTGTTTCTTGGAAAGACGCTGCAGAAATAAAGGATTCAGTGGCTAATGATGCTTTGGTAATCCCTAAAAGAATCACATCATACTGAGCTGGCTCGCCACCTTTTTCCAAGATTTTATCATTCGCATCTAATACGCGTGCGTGATCCACTTGCTCGCCTTTTAGAAAATCACTATCACCGGCTGAAGTCACCTCAATTTTCTTAAGCATTTGACGAATAATGACTTCAATATGCTTATCATTGATCTTCACACCCTGTAAACGATAGACATCTTGTATTTCATTGACCATATAGGCTGATAAACGAGAAACCCCTAGTAAACGCAGTATGTCGTGTGGATTAGGCTCACCATCAACAACAATATCACCTCGCTCTAATGTTTCTCCTTCAAAAATTCCGACATGTCGGAATTTCGGAATCAGCGTTTCATGCCTTTCGTTTTGAGCATCTGTAATCACTACCCGAACCTTGCCTTTGGTTTCTTTACCAAAACTCATGGTTCCAGCGTACTCCGCCATAATACAAGCATCTTTCGGTTTACGTGCTTCAAATAAATCAGCCACCCGAGGCAAACCACCGGTAATATCTCGAGTTTTTGACGACTCCTGTGGCACACGTGCAATAACATCACCCACACCGGCTAAATCGCCATCCTTCAAGCTAATAACGGCGTTGCCAGGCAAGTTGTAGATTGCCGGAATTTCTCGTCCAGGCATATATAAATCATTGCCTTCTACGTCCACAAAACAAATAGAGGGCTTAAGGTCTTTGCCTGCTAACGGTCGAACTTTCGCATCAATAATTTCTAGTGAAGAAATACCGGTTAAGCTGTCACTCTTACTTTCGACTGTGACTCCTTCAATAAAATCACGAAATTTTATTGTACCGCCCACTTCAGTCACAATAGGGTGAGTATGTGGATCCCAGCGAGAAATAATATCGCCTGAAGCAACAGTTTCGCCTTCTTCTTTCAGAATTGACGCTCCATAAGGAACCTTATAACGCTCACGTTCACGCCCATTATCGTCATCAACACTAATTTCAGCTGAACGGGATAATACTACGTGATGGCCCTCATCATGGTGGAGTGTTTTCAAGTCATGTAAACGTATGGTGCCTGAATCCTTCACTTCCACTCGATCTATTGATGAAGAACGAGTAGCAATTCCGCCGACATGGAAGGTACGCATAGTCAACTGAGTGCCTGGCTCTCCAATCGACTGTGCAGCAATAACTCCAACAGCCTCACCCATATTAATAATATGACCACGCGCCAAGTCTCGCCCATAACAACTGGAGCAAACACCATAACGAGTTTTACAAGTGATAGGTGTTCGCACTAAAATAGTATCAATACCTAAATCATCAAGAGTCGCTACTGCTGATTCGTCAAGCAAGGTTCCTTTGTCAATCAAGGTCTGGCCTTCACGAGAACCCACCCCAATCACATCTTGAGCGACTACTCGGCCCAACACACGATCAGCCAGTGTTTCGATAGTATTACCGCCCTCAATAATAGGCCGCATGACAATACCTTCTTCGGTACTACAATCAAACTCAGTGACCACTAAATCTTGCGCTACATCCACCAAACGACGAGTTAAATATCCCGAGTTTGCTGTTTTTAGAGCTGTATCCGCCAGGCCTTTTCGAGCACCGTGAGTAGAAATAAAGTACTGAATAACATTCAGACCTTCACGGAAGTTAGCGGTAATGGGTGTTTCAATAATTGAACCGTCTGGTTTCGCCATTAAACCGCGCATTCCTGCCAACTGCTTAATTTGCGCTTGACTGCCTCGAGCACCAGAATCAGCCATCATATAAATTGAGTTAAAGGAAGGAACACGAACCTCTTTACCGTCAGCATCAATGACTAATTCAGTGCCCAGTTTTTTCATCATAGCGTCAGTGACAATGTCATTAGTGTGCGACCAAATATCGATCACTTTATTATAACGCTCACCAGCAGTCACCAAACCGCCTCGATACTGTGCTTCGATATTTTTCACTTCCGTTTCAGCTTTTTCCAAAATCTCGGCTTTATCATCAGGAATCACCATATCATCAATTCCAATCGAAACACCTGCTCGTGTGGAAAAGCGGAATCCTGTGTACATAAGTTGGTCAGCAAAGATCACTGTGGCTTTCAAACCCAATTTTCGATAACAGGTATTAATCACTCCTGAAATCGCTTTTTTGGTCATGTCTTTATCGACAACAGAAAAAGGCAAGCCTCTGGGCACAACATCAAATAATAGCGCACGTCCGACAGTCGTTTTAATTCTCACCACACGTTCGTCGATAGTCCCATCTTCAAACTTCTCGGCTTCGTTAACACGAACTTCAATACGAGTTTGCAGAGTCACTGCTTTAGTTTCATAGGCTCGATGCACTTCTTCAATATCGGAAAAAATCATGCCTTCGCCTTTGGCATTAATCCGTGAGCGAGTCATGTAATACAGACCTAGAACAACATCTTGTGACGGTACAATAATAGGATCACCACTTGCCGGCGATAAAATATTGTTAGTCGACATCATTAAGGCGCGCGCTTCAAGCTGCGCTTCAATAGACAATGGCACATGCACAGCCATTTGGTCACCATCGAAATCCGCATTAAACGCAGTACAAACTAATGGATGCAATTGAATTGCTTTACCTTCAATCAACACTGGTTCAAAGGCTTGAATGCCCAGCCTGTGAAGCGTAGGCGCCCGGTTTAACATTACTGGATGCTCTCGAATTACTTCTTCTAGAAAATCCCACACTTCAGAACCTTCACGCTCCACCAGCTTTTTTGCCGCTTTAATAGTAGTGGCCAAGCCATTTAAGGTCAGTTTGCTAAAAATAAATGGCTTAAATAATTCAAGCGCCATTTTTTTCGGTAAGCCACACTGATGCAATTTCAGGGCAGGTCCTACCACAATCACAGAACGACCTGAGTAATCCACACGTTTACCCAGCAAGTTTTGTCGAAAACGGCCTTGCTTGCCTTTAATCATGTCCGCGAGTGATTTTAATGGACGTTTGTTAGTGCCTGTAATAGCACGGCCACGACGACCGTTATCCAACAGTGCATCCACTGATTCTTGTAGCATACGTTTTTCATTACGCACAATAATATCAGGTGCATTTAACTCAAGTAATCGTTTTAAACGATTATTACGGTTAATCACTCGGCGATATAAGTCATTCAAATCTGATGTAGCAAAACGACCACCATCCAAAGGAACTAATGGACGTAGATCAGGTGGCAATACTGGCAAGACAGTCATGATCATCCATTCAGGACGATTACCCGAAATAATGAATGATTCCACTAGCTTCAAACGCTTGGTTAAGCGCTTTAGTTTAGTTTCAGAGTTAGTACTCTCAATTTCTTCACGCAGAGTTTTAGATTCATCTTTAAGGTCTAGATTCTTCAGCAAATGAAATACTGCCTCAGCACCCATTTTTGCGTCAAAGTCATCACCGAAGGTTTCAATTGCTTCCAGATACATTTCATCTGTTAATAACTGACCTAATTCCAACTCACAGTCTGCACTAGTGCCTTCATCAATCACTACGAATGCTTCAAAATAAAGCACTCGCTCGATATCACGTAAGGTCATGTCCAGGAGTAAACCAATTCGAGAAGGCAATGATTTCAAGAACCAAATATGCGCTACAGGGCTGGCTAGCTCGATATTACCCATGCGTTCGCGACGCACTTTACTTAGGGTGACTTCTACACCACACTTTTCACAGACAACACCACGATGCTTGAGTCGCTTGTATTTTCCGCAAAGACATTCATAGTCCTTCACCGGGCCAAATATTTTGGCACAGAACAAACCATCACGTTCTGGTTTAAAGGTACGATAGTTAATGGTTTCAGGTTTCTTCACTTCACCATGAGACCATGAACGAATCATATCAGGAGATGCCAGTCCAATATGGATGGTATCAAAATCCTCAACATGTCCAGGTGACTTGAAAAGAGTTAATAATTCTTTCATCTTAGCTCCTACGCTCGATAGTTGCCTGATAAAACACATCAGGCATCGAATACATATTTATTTTGTTACGTTATGTATCCAACCCTGATTAATCTTGTTCCAGCTCAATATTAATTGCCAGTGACCGAATTTCCTTGATCAATACATTAAATGATTCAGGCATGCCTGCTTCCATTCGATGATCGCCGTCCACTATATTTTTATACATCTTGGTTCTACCATTGACGTCATCTGACTTAACGGTCAACATTTCTTGCAAGGTATAAGCAGCACCATAAGCTTCAAGCGCCCACACCTCCATTTCTCCGAAACGTTGCCCACCAAACTGAGCTTTACCGCCTAATGGTTGCTGCGTCACAAGACTGTATGGTCCTGTTGAACGTGCATGCATCTTGTCATCTACCAAATGGTTGAGTTTCAATATGTACATGTAACCCACGGTCACAGGCCGCTCAAACTTCTCGCCTGTACGCCCATCAATTAATTCAGATTGACCTGACTCAGGTAATCCTGCCAGCCTTAACATACGCTTGATTTCGCCTTCATCAGCACCATCAAATACAGGCGTTGCCATTGGCACACCCTTACGTAAGTTGACACACAGTTCAATAATTTCTTCGTCATTAAACTCAGAGAAATCTTCTATACGGCCGCTGCCATTATAGATTTGCTCAAGATAGCCTCGCAGCTCTTCAATCTTGTCCTTGGCATCCAACATTTGACCAATACGAATACCAACCCCTTTTGCAGCCCACCCTAAATGAACTTCAAGCACCTGCCCGATATTCATACGTGAGGGGACCCCTAATGGGTTTAATACGATGTCGATTGGAGTTCCATCAGCTGAATAAGGCATATCTTCTACTGGAACAATTTGTGAAATAACCCCTTTATTGCCATGCCGACCCGCCATTTTGTCCCCTGGCTGAATACGACGTTTCACAGCGAGGTACACCTTCACCATTTTTAGAACGCCAGGCGCTAAATCATCACCAGTGGTAATTTTGCCTTTTTTGATTTGAAAATGTTCTTCAAATTCGTCTTTCTGTCGAGTCAGTTGTTCCGCTGCTATTTGCAGTTGCTCATTAGCCTCATCATTATTCAAACGAATATCAAACCAACTTGAACGAGGTACTTCATCAAGGTAATTCTTAGTGATTTTGCTTCCCGTTTCTAACTTATTCGGTCCGCCATCAGCGATCTTATTGATAAGCTGCTTCTCAACACGAGCATAAATATCTTCTTCCAAGATGCGGTATTGGTCATCGATGTCATGGCGCACCTGATCAATTTGCATTTGTTCAATTTCAAGCGCACGTTGATCTTTAGTCACTCCATCACGCGTAAAGACTTGTACGTCAATAACAGTGCCGTCCACTCCGGACGAGACTCTTAAAGAAGTATCTTTAACATCTGATGCTTTTTCACCAAAAATAGCCCGCAATAATTTTTCTTCTGGCGTTAACTGTGTTTCACCTTTAGGGGTTACCTTACCCACTAAAATATCACCAGGCTTTACTTCAGCCCCAATATACACAATGCCTGACTCATCAAGCTTGGCAAGTGCTGACTCACCTACATTAGGAATATCACCAGTAATTTCCTCTGATCCCAACTTAGTATCACGTGCCACACAAGTCAGTTCTTCGATATGGATTGTCGTTAAGCGATCTTCTTGCACCACTCGCTCCGAGATTAAAATCGAATCCTCAAAGTTGTAACCATTCCAAGGCATAAAGGCGACTAACAGGTTTTGACCTAAAGCCAATTCACCTAAGTCTGTTGATGGTCCATCAGCTAAAACATCACCACGAGAAATAATATCGCCTGGTTTAACTAAAGGACGTTGATTAATACATGTGTTCTGGTTTGAACGAGTGTATTTAATCAAGGTATAAATATCGACGCCAGACTCACCTGCCTGAGTTTCTTTGTCATTCACACGGACGACGATTCGACCCGCATCACAAGAATCAACAAATCCACCACGCTCAGCCACGACTGTCACACCAGAGTCAACCGCAACGGTATGCTCCATACCAGTCCCGACCAAGGGCTTTTCAGCACGCAGTGTTGGTACTGCTTGGCGTTGCATATTGGATCCCATCAATGCCCGGTTAGCATCATCATGCTCCAGAAAAGGAATCATACTGGCCGCTACCGACACTACCTGTCGTGGCGATACATCAATATAATGAACATCGTTAGGCGGTGTCAAAGTAAAGTCATTACCATGGCGACAAGCCACCAATTCGTCGGTCAAGTTTCCTTTATCATCACGCTTGGCGTTTGCCTGTGCAATAGTAAACTGACCTTCTTCAATCGCTGACAAATAATCGATCTGCTTGCTTAACTTGCCTTTTTCGATCTTTAAATAAGGCGTTTCCAAGAAACCATAATCATTCGTCCGCGCATATACTGATAAAGAGTTAATCAGTCCAATATTAGGGCCCTCAGGTGTTTCAATAGGACAAACACGACCATAATGAGTGGGATGTACGTCACGCACTTCAAAACCTGCACGTTCACGAGTCAAACCGCCCGGACCCAAAGCAGAAATACGGCGTTTATGCGTCACTTCTGATAGTGGATTATTTTGATCCATAAATTGTGACAATTGACTAGAACCAAAAAACTCCTTAATCGCCGCAGCCACTGGCTTAGCATTGATTAATTCTTGAGGCATCAGACCATCAGCTTCCGCCATGCTCAAACGTTCTTTGACTGCCCGCTCGACACGTACCAACCCAACACGAAAGACATTTTCTGCCATTTCACCAACACAACGAACACGACGATTGCCTAGATGGTCAATATCATCTACATTGCCTTTACCATTACGAATAGCAATCAAGGTTTTAAGGACGTCAGTAATATCATCTTTATCCAGAACACCAGGACCAGTATCGGACTCGCGTTGAATACGACGATTAAACTTCATGCGTCCTACCGCTGACAAATCATAACGCTCTTCATTAAAGAATAAATTAGCGAATAAGTTATTCGCAGCATCTTTAGTGGGTGGCTCACCTGGACGCATCATGCGGTATATTTCAACCATTGCTTCTAGCGAGTTAGTGCTAGGATCAATACGCAAAGTATCAGACATAAAAGGACCTTGCTCGAGATCATTAGTGTATAATATCTCAAGTTCCTTAATACCTGACTTATCAATTGCTTCCAATAACTCTTCAGTAATTATATCGTTAACATTAACGATAATTTCGCCTGTTTCTGTATCAATAATGTCACGTGACACTACTTTAGTGAGTAAATACTCCTTCGGCACTTCAATATTTTTGACTTTGGCCTTTTCAAGCTCACGTACAATACGTGGCGTAATCGCCTTACCTTCCTGAACCAAGACCTTGTCTTTAATTTTTATATCCGTTAACGCAATCTCACCTTTGAGGCGCTCAGGAATCAGTAGCATTTTTAACATGCCACTTTTCATAAAGGTTACTTTGGTTTTCTCGAAAAACATATCAAGAATTTGTTCGTTATCAAACTCCAACGCACGTAACAAAATACTGGCGGGTAATTTACGACGACGGTCAATTCGAACAAAGACACAATCTTTTGCATCAAATTCAAAATCAAGCCAAGAACCACGATAGGGTATAACACGCGCATTAAATAATTTTTTGCCTGATGAATGGCTTTTACCCTTATCATCATCAAAAAATACGCCTGGTGAACGATGCAACTGCGAGACAATCACTCGCTCAGTACCATTGATCACAAAAGTCCCAGTTCGGGTCATGAGTGGTAATTCACCCATATAAACTTCTTGCTCTCGAATATCTTTCACTGCATTATTTGATGAGTCTTTATCATAAATAATCAGACGTGCTTTAACACGTAGCGGAGCAGCATAAGTCATGCCCCGTAACTGACATTCTTTTACATCAAATGTGGGAGTGCCTAATCGGTAACTTATATATTCCAACGCCGCACTGCCAGAATAACTGGTAATCGGAAACACAGAAGTTAATGCAGCATGTAAGCCGACATCTTTTCTATGATCTGGATCGCCATCTTCCTGCAGGAATTTACGATAAGAATCGAGTTGGATTGAAAGAAGATATGGAACATCCAAAATACTAGTTTGTTTACCGAAATCTTTACGGATTCGCTTCTTCCCGGTAAAAGAGTATGCCATTTGCAGTACCTCAGCTATCGCGTCAACATCTATGTTGTTAGGTGGGATATCGTTAATAATGAGTTAACAGTATCCAGTAATTCGCCAGCACAATAAGGCCGGTAGTGTTGCACTACCAGCCAAATTACACTTCATTAATAATTACAAAAATCTTGCAAATTATTTAAGCTCGACTGATGCACCAGCCTCTTCAAGAGTTTTCTTAATTTCAGCAGCTTCGTCTTTAGAAGCAGCTTCTTTAACAGTAACAGGTGCACTTTCTACCAGTTTTTTCGCTTCGATCAAACCAAGGTTGGTGATTCCACGAATAGCTTTAATCACTGCCATCTTTGCTGGCTTTTCAACAGGGGCACTGATTGTAACATCAAACTCGTCTTTTTCTTCTGCCGCAGCACTACCGCCGCCTTCCACAGGAGCAGCCACAGGAGCTGCTGCTGTAACGCCGAACTTTTCTTCCATTGCAGAAATCAGGTCAACGACTTCCATAACAGACATATTTGAAATGCTTTCTAAAATTTCTTCCGATGAGACTGCCATTTTAATACTCCAAAAATTTGTTTAACTAATAAATTAAATTCAGGTTGCCTTAAGCTTTGCTTTCTTTCACGGCATCCAATGTTCGCACTAATTTGCCAGGAACCTCTTTCATGGTTCGTGCAAGTTTTTCTACTGGTGCCAATATTGTTGCCATAAGAATAGAAATAGCTTGTTCGCGGTTTGGCAGTTTCGCCAGCTTCTTGATATCAGAGACATCAAGTAATTCACCACCGATTGCTACAAGCTTAACTACTAACTTGTCATTCTCTTTGGTAAAGCCGTCGATTAATCGTGCCGCAGCGCCTGGATCTTCTTGCGAAAAAGCCAGTAGTAGCGGGCCAATGAATTGTTCAGCCATACACTCAAATTCGGTGCCTTTTACAGCACGGCGAGCAAGAGTATTTTTGACTACACGCAGATAAACACCTTCTTTACGTGCTTGTGCACGAAGAGCAGTTAAATCACCTACATTCAGTCCAGCATATTCAGCAGCAATAGCCGAATGGGCACTAGCAGCCACTACAGCAACTTCTGCAACTACATTTTTTTTCTGTTCCAGATTTAAACTCATGTTACCTCCTGGATCAGTGAATGAAAGAGTCTTTATATCTCTACAAAACTCCACCCATACGACAGTCTCAAGGTCATAATAAATATACCTTGCGGACTCGTCGTCTACGTAGGCGGGTTACCCCATTAAACACTAGGAACCTACGGTCTTTGACGACTCATTACCTTCAACTATTAAAACGTGAAAATAACCAGTCCAAAGTCTTTTCAATATCAGTCATCACTGACCAATACTTTTTAAAATTTCAGCGCCTGATGGTCAATAATAATACTAGGACCCATCGTAGACGAAATACTAACCTTCTTCATATAGATACCTTTTGCGGCAGAAGGCTTAAGCTTAACCAAATCGGTCAGCAAGGATTCTAAATTTCCTTGAAGGGCTGCGACATCAAACTCAGTTTTACCAATCGAGCAATGAATAATTCCACCCTTATCAGTGCGGTAACGCACCTGTCCTGACTTGGCATTTTTTACTGCAGTGGCGACATCAGGGGTTACAGTCCCGACTTTTGGGTTAGGCATTAATCCGCGAGGACCTAATACTTGACCTAAAGCACCAACAACACGCATTGCATCAGGAGAAGCGATCACTACATTGAAGTTAAGATCGCCACCTTTAATTTGCTCAGCAAGATCTTCCATGCCCACGACATCTGCACCTGCAGCTTTTGCAGCCTCTGCATTAGCACCAGAGGTAAATACTGCTACTCGAACAGTCTTTCCTGTGCCATTTGGTAACACTGATGCACTACGAACAACCTGGTCCGATTTACGAGGATCAACGCCTAACTTGATACTCACATCAACTGATTCAGAAAATTTTGCCTTTGGCAAAGTTCTTAATAATTCAAATGCTTCAGCGACAGGATATACTTTTTGAGAGTCTATTTTCTCTGCATACTGTTTTTGTTTTTTACTTAAGCGGCCCATTATTTCACCCCTTCTGTTTCGATTCCCATGCTACGAGCACTGCCCGCAATGGTTCTTACTGCAGCATCCATATCAGCAGCAGTTAAATCAGGTTCTTTTAATGTCGCAATTTCTTCAAGCTGCGCACGTGTTACCTTACCCACTTTGTCTGTGTGAGGAACAGGACTGCCCTTATCTAAACCGGCCGCTTTCTTTAACAAAATTGAAGCAGGTGGAGTCTTAGTGACAAATGTGAAACTTTTGTCCGTAAACACAGAAATAACAACAGGAATAGGCATCCCTTGTTCCATTTTTTGTGTTTTGGCATTAAATGCCTTACAGAATTCCATAATATTCACACCATGCTGACCCAATGCTGGACCTACTGGTGGACTTGGATTGGCCTGACCTGCAGGCACCTGAAGCTTGATATAAGCATCAATTTTTTTAGCCATGATAACGCCTCTTGTGGGTACAAACGCTGAAGATCTCTCACTCCAGCTCCCCTAAATGACATATTTATAAATATGTCGTTAAAAATTTTTAAGTGTCACTTTAAAAGATTGCGGCTTTAAATACTTATTTAAAACCTTAATAATCAATAGCGCCTTCAATAATTAAGAAGTGACACTATTAAGTATCAGGATACTAGTAAATTAGGCCTTAGCCTTTCTCTACCTGTCCAAATTCTAGCTCTACCGGTGTAGAACGACCAAAAATAAGCACCGCCACTCGGACTTTGCTCTTGTCATAATTCACTTCTTCTACGACGCCATTAAAATCGTTAAATGGCCCGTCTGTCACCCGCACCACTTCACCCACTTCAAATAGGATTTTCGGCTTAGGTTTATCCACTCCGTCTTGAACGCGCTGTAAAATCGCGTCAGCTTCCTTATCGGATATAGGCGCAGGATGATCACTAGTCCCCCCAATAAAACCCAACACTTTTGGAGTTTCTTTGACTAAATGCCATGCTTCGTTATCCATGGCAATTTGCACCAGTACATATCCTGGGAAAAATTTTCGTTCACTTCGGCGCTGCTGACCTTCTCGCATCTCAACAACTTCTTCTGTTGGAATCATTATATCGCCAAACTTATCTTGCATTTCATGGCGCTCAATACGCTCTGTTAGCATCAGCTTAACTTTGGCTTCAAAGCCCGAATAAGCGTGTACTACATACCAGTTCATTGGCATTTAACTTATCCTTTTGTACCAGTTAACATTCCTAATACCCATAGAATAACTTGATCCATAGTCCACAAAATTAAACCGACAATAATGACCATAATCACTACTATTAAGGTTGTTTGTAATGTTTCTTGCCGAGTAGGCCAGACAACTTTACGCACCTCTACACGGGCATCCTTCAGAAAACCCCAAGCAATTTTGCCTTTATAAGTTGTCATCGAAATAAATATTGCAACACCAACCACTGTTAGAATACCAGCGACCCGTAACAATAAAGACTGTTCCTTAAAGATACTGAACACCACTGCACCACCCAGCACTAATACTAGTGCGATGAATAGCTTCAATGTATCGAATTTAGAGGGTCCTTGTTCTGTTTGAGCATTCATATTTACTGACTACCTAACTTTAATTTTTTAAAAATTTCTAAAATTTGGCAGGCCAGGAGGGAATCGAACCCCCAACCTACGGTTTTGGAGACCGTCGCTCTGCCAATTGAGCTACTGGCCTTTTCCAGATCAAACCTATTTCCATACAACTAAAAACCGAAATATATTTTAAATATCAAATACATAAAACCCCGTTAAAGCTCTTTCAAGCTCTAGGATGGTTATAATTTTCGGCAATCTTTATAGTGAATTTTGTGTTTAACCTGTTAAGTAACCGCGTATCTTACGGATTTTCTGGGTAAAAGCAACAGTTTGATTATATATAGCAGGCATTTAGTAATAACGCACTAAAATTGACTGGTATTTTTTTGATCAGGGTAAAATAATTGACACTTGCCTGTTAATTTTAATAAACAAACTTAAAATTATGCCCGAACAATCATAAAATGAGTCGTAGCAACACCAGTAAATAGTGAAAATTTTGCTTTAGAGAGTAAATGATAATTCGAAATGACAAAATCCAGCCTAAGCCTAACTTAATTAGCAGCAACTCTTTGCAGAGTTAAAATAGAAATTCACTTATTAAGTGAGAAGCAGGGTAAATGACTTCGTCAGAGACTTGTTAGGCTTGTTAGGCTTGTTAGGCTTGTTAGGCTTGTTAGGCTTGAAGACAACTTAATCAATACTAATACAGTGGCCTACCTCACTATATTTTTCTTTTAGTATTAACTTTATTTTTGATATTTTTTTGGAGCCCATAACCGGAATTGAACCGGTGACCTCTTCCTTACCAAGGAAGTACTCTACCGACTGAGCTATATGGGCGTTAATTGTACAAACAAACAAAAGAAACTAGCCTCTTGCCTATTATAGATCAGACTGGATACTGAACTATTTATTAATTGGAGCGGGTGAAGGGAATCGAACCCTCGTATTCAGATTGGAAATCTGAAGTTCTACCATTAAACTACACCCGCAGGTAAAACATTGCTGAAACCAAAAGCTGAATGTAGCAATGAGTTGACACTACAACATAAATAAATACGTTAAATTCAAATTTTGTCAATAAATATGGTGGAGGGGGGAGGATTCGAACCTCCGAAGGATAAACCAGCAGATTTACAGTCTGCCCCCTTTGGCCGCTCGGGAACCCCTCCAAAAACCAAGCTCGGTATTTTGCGTTAGTGCCTGCTTGGTGTCAATAGCATAACATAAATTAACGAGCACTAATATTCACGTAAGTGACTATAAAAGAAACATTTATCTATTTGTTGGGGATCATTTAGACCATTTGTATCAATTATTTAACTTTCAAAACCTCACGCCGGCCTGAACGAATATTACCAGCCTTTGAGAGGTTCGCAAATTCATCAAATCGTGCCCTTTACTCATTCCTGGTACGTGATAAAGTTATGCCCTTCCTACTATAAGGATATGGCGCATAAAATCATGAAAGTCACTATATTTGGTTCAGGATACGTAGGTCTTGTTACAGGCGCTTGTCTGGCACAAGTAGGCAATGATGTACTTTGTGTCGATATTGACCAAAATAGAATTGACAGTCTTCTTAAGGGTCACATCCCTATTTATGAACCCGGCCTTGAACCCTTAGTGCTCAGCAACCTAAAAGCAAAACGCCTCACCTTTACCAGTGCTATGCAAAAAGCGGTACACCACGGTGATATACAATTTATTGCGGTTGGAACTCCTCCTGATGAAAGTGGCTCAGCAGACCTACAATATGTACTCGCTGCCGCCAAAACGATTGGGCAATATATGGATAGAGACCTAGTCGTTGTTGATAAATCGACTGTCCCAGTCGGTACCGCTGATAAAGTACACACCATGATTGAGCAACAACTCACCCAACGCTCTCTTGATTTTAATTTTGATGTTGCCTCCAATCCTGAGTTTTTAAAGGAAGGCAATGCTATTGCGGATTTCATGAAACCTGATCGGATCGTTATTGGTGTTAGCCAAGACAAGACTGTTAAAATACTTAGTGATTTATATAGCCCATTCAACCGCAGCCGGGAACGATTAATTGTCATGGACGTACGCTCTGCAGAACTGACGAAATACGCAGCCAACGCCATGCTCGCTACCAAAATTAGCTTTATGAACGAAATGGCTAACCTTGCAGAAGCCCTAGGGGCTGACATCGAAAAAGTCAGAATAGGCATAGGGTCAGACCCACGCATTAGCTATCACTATATTTACCCAGGCTGTGGATATGGCGGTTCCTGCTTTCCCAAAGATGTACAAGCTATTGAGAAAATGGGTGAGCAAGTGGGCATTGACACTCAACTCACCCGAGCAGTACGTGACGTCAACCAAAAACAGAAGACTGTTTTATTTAATAAACTTAATCAATACTTTAATAATAAATTAACAGGAAAAACAATCGCGCTATGGGGTCTTGCTTTTAAACCTAATACTGATGATATGCGAGACGCCTCTAGTCGGGTACTAATGGAGTTATTATGGGAAGCCGGCGCCACTGTGCAAGCATTTGACCCTGTCGCCATGAATGAAGTTAAACGAATTTATGGCGAACGCTCGGATTTAGTTTTATGTGATAACGCCAATGCTGCGCTTAGCAATGCTGACGCCTTAGTAGTGGTCACTGAGTGGAGCGAGTTTCGTAGTCCAGACTTTGATTATATTAAAACAACACTAAATCAACCGGTAATTTTTGATGGGCGCAATTTATATGATCCACAATTAATGTCTGAAGCGGGATTCAATTACTACGCCATCGGACGCGGAGAATCGATTAAACAATCTTGACTGACTTAGCAGTTGCAAAGCTATACAGTAATAATAAGTTATAGAACTACTTTCAATGCGTCCAAGAAGGGCGTGACGTCCATAATGTATGTAAAGGCTTGATTGATTAGCCTCTTATTTATCCTTGTCCATCATAGATTTTAAATCAGCAAATGGATTAAAGGTAGAGGGTTCTATCTCACCACTGTCA
>UOFL01000035.1_pt1 | contig 47134 bp, 43 predicted proteins | sample 1990081 | NCBI WGS metagenome assembly UOFL01 (sample SAMEA4728526, study PRJEB27164) | hydrothermal vent metagenome | biome: marine basaltic hydrothermal vent biome; feature: marine hydrothermal vent; material: mineral | place: Pacific Ocean | collected 2011-06-14/2011-07-23 | depth 1741 m | reverse complement strand
ATATATAGTATATACGCTTTATTGACAAAATTTATGAGGTTCCAAGTGGATACGTAAAGGAGCACAACTGTTAGTCTTTAACGTTATGTTGCATGGGGAAAGAACAGTGGATATCGAATTATTTATGTTGAACTGAAGACTGATTATAATGATGATGAGTCAGCTTGGGTTGGCGTGTCAATGTATTCTCGTACTAGGACTACCGTCTATTTTAATTACCTGAAATTTAGGCGCATGAGAGGTTCAGAAGTTACAGGAAACTTCTACGAGCAACAAACTGGCAATGAGTATTGGCTGTCAGGAATTAAGAAAAAGGGTCAAGACCGTCACTAGCGGGGTAATAGAAGGGTCTTTATAGATAAAATTATTCTGAGGAAATATCTCGAAATCAGAGATCAAGGTTCGCACCTAATAAGCTGATTCTAAGAGAATTGTGGGCCTCAGAGCCTACTGCAGAGCATCACAAATACGAAAACCAGGCTTTTCGTGAAGAATCGGAATCGGTGTTAGGCCGGCACGAGATCACTAAAACTACAAATAGTTTAAAAGATTAGTGTAGTATTATAAAAGACTCAAGCTGGTTTCGCTTGACGTGTATGCAAGTTTTAGAGCTTTTTGCTATGACGCTTAGTTAAATCCATTTGGCTATTGAATCAGACAGAATAATCTGTAGCTGTTTTAAAAATAGGAATTGCAGATAATTAAGGCGAGTTAGCTAACGATAGATAAGCGATGATATCTTACACCTTCACTTAAAGTTCAATGTTATGCTTAGATTGCGCACTATTATAGTGGTGGATCTACTACGTCATTTGACTAATCTTTATGCTATATAAAAAGGGAACTCATGAGCTACGACGAATATAATGAGCTATGTTGCTCAATGGTAGCGACCTCATACGTTATGCAGTGGGGAGACTCTCATGTGTGGAAAGTGGGTGGAAAAGTATTTGCCATCGGTGGTTGGGAGTCTGTAGATAAGCCGGCATTTACCTTTAAAACGTCTGAACGTAATTTTCATTTTTTAAGTGATCAAGTCGGCTATCGGCCAGCACCATACTTTGCTAATCGCGGCATGAAGTGGATACAACAATTTGATGTCCCTGAAAAGGAAGATGAGGAGCTTGTTTATTACCTGAGAGAATCTCATCGTATTGTTTCCCTTGGCTTAAGCAAAAAGAAACAAAAGGAACTTGCTCTCAATCAAACATAAGATAGTTATAGACATTCAAGTGATACCAGTGCTGATGTGTATAGGAAAGTATAGAACGGTAGAGTCGGTCAAATTTTAATGAACTTAGTGTATATAATGACTTCTTATCGAATAATGCAGACTCAAAGTTGAGTAGTTGTCATTTTGAGTGAGCGTTTAAAAATATACGATCAAGATGGCCATGATGCCTCTGAAGATTGCTGTAGTATATGTTATGTTGCTTGCTGATGGCTTGCAATCAGTATACTATTTAACCCATATTGTAGTGATTGTTGTGTCGTGAGTAAGAGTTATCCAGTAGTTCGAGAAACTACCCTGTAATATGTTTAACTTCGATAAAGGAGGCTGGTCATTTTCATGTGCGAAACCAGATAAAATTCGATTAAACAATGCCACTTGTGCAAGTTATTTATGGAGCGGAATGATAAACAATCAAATTTTTTCTGCAGTGGGAATTTTCTAGGACGTACCGAGGTAAAACTATTATGGTTACTAAAGTTATAACATGAAGCTAAAGCTATTAGTTATTCGTTGCAGAAACATCGAAATATCAAAAGAATTCTATTCTGTGTTAGGCATTGATTTTAAAAAAGAGAAGCATGATGTCGGTCCAACTCACTATTCAGCTGAGTTTAATGATGTAGTGTTTGAATTATATCCTGCGAATAGTGGCGAGATTGATAAAACAAGGTTAGGCCTAGAGGTCCCGGGTTTATCTAAACTAACAGGGGCCCTGAACATACTTGAAGAGTATGAGTATAATTCTACTAAAGTCAAAGTCATTGTTGACCCAGACGGTAGAAAAATTGAACTATATGAAAGTTAGCCATAAAATTTTTTTACGTAGGATGAGCAAAGGAGTGTAGTGGTAAAGGTTCAGTGTCTATAGAATTTGAATATAGAAAAAATATTGCAGGGGTACAAATGGTATCAACTCGTGAAGAGTCTGCTGCTATTCCAAAAAATTAAGGTTGGAAGTTTGTCAGATCGACAGCCATCTATGTGTTGATGGACACGCCAATTTATTATTTAGCCAATGTAAGTCTCGAAAATCCAATTTTATTAAGTGCAGTTTACTTATGGTTTGAGCTTAGTAGAGTGTATTATAGCAAGACTACTATAGTAGTTTAATGACCATCACGTAAATTGAATCGAAATGAATCGCAAGCCATTTAATATTACAATTGAAGATTCCCCATAGATAGAGAAAAGTTTATGAGTCGAATAAATGTCATGTATTACATACTGTTTATTGTCATGATTGGATTAATATTATATATTTCAAGTGCAAGTGCCGATCGATTGAAAAAGGGAGAGGGTGATGATTTAGCGAAGTTGGTGAAAATTGCCTCTACATTAAATTCTGCACAGTGGGTTAGTTATGTCGGCATAACTAAAAAGAGGCTATATATTGAATATGGTACTTCAGTTCACACTGGAAGTTTCTTTACAAAAGAACCAAGTTATACTCTTTACTGGTTCCTGCGTTCTGAAGTTTCAAAACATCAGGTCGAAATACTTAAAAGTAAATCTGTTGAGTAAAGTGAGTGGGGAGGTTTTGGTGTGTAATGATGGCGTCGTATCTAGACTAATATATTAAGATGCAGAGCGTGAGTTATCTAAGCGTATTATTCTATATTAAATGAGCGATCAAACTTTGGTGGTGAAACTTCCTCGCATTAGTGGGTTATACAAAGTGGTCACAACGAGGCAACTGATTTGCTATTGAAATTTTCCTAAAAACAGTGAATTTACAGATCAATATGGCTATAAGTTAAGTGAGACTCATGAAATAGTCCTTGCTTCATGATATTTTTTAAGTTTAGCATAGAGAAAAATTATTTATAAAGAAATATTTTTGCGTGTCACTCATGGTAAGGTTAATTTCGTCTGAATATTCGTTATCTAAGTGAGAAGATGATCTAGTTGCCATTGGCAATTTATCTAGAAATGGTAGAGTTACAGGTAACTCTACAATGACAGTATGGTTTTCTGTTGCGGATCAGTGCCATCACTAACATCACTACTTTCTTGGTAGCGGTAGAGAGTGTTCTTTTAACCAATTCTTTTTTGGCTTAGATTTTGTGAGGCCGTGGAATCATTTTAGTAATTCGTTATAACATTGGATTCGACTGGGCGTTTTAGCAAACGCGAAAATAATGCTGGATCTACAACGCAAGTAATAATGCCAGCAATAGAATGTTGAAGACGGTCATTGGATAGAAAAAGATAGCTTATTGAGACTGCTATTATTTGTTGTTAGTGATTATATTAAGTCACAAGTTTATTTTCCTGGGTATATTAAAGGTAATTACAGCGATGGGAGTATAGAGGATATTGTTAAGTTGCTTGTATTTGATTTTGCAGTATTATTCATGTTACTTGGGATTGGTTGGTTAGGCGCAAAGGTCATAAAAAAGTGATGAAAAGCGATACCATTTAATTAGTCTTTACAGTGGGTCCTCAGTGAGAAGCTATTTTGCAGTACCTGCCTTTTTCTGTGTGTCGGAATATGTACTGTGATTTTGCTAGGGACCTCTATGCTGTATAAGGCAGCATATAAGTCACATAATTTTGAACTGATAATAGTGAGACTAAGTAGTGATAAAACTTACTCGAACATTAAAAGCATGGGGCACTGGAACTTTTAGAAGTGTTTTACTTGATGAAATAGGCTCAATAGAGCATAAATATCTACCATTGCAGGAAGGCTTGTCCCTAAGCAGCTATGTTAGTGATTTTGGTATTAGTGTGCTCCTTCTCAAAATCACCGAGACCTCAAGCGATATTATTGCAAAAATTGGAATTTTTTATGCGGGGGTGATTGTAGGAAGTTGTTGTGCAGATGACCCTACGCCAGTATGTGAGCAAACTGAATATTGTGAAGTACAGTTCAATATCAAAAAAATAACTGCTGAAGCGACAATAGTTCTATTGAGTGAATAACTCATTGCCAAATTTATATTTCGTTAATATAGAAATTGTGGCTTGCTTAATGTTGTAAAGGAAGAATGGTTTGTGTGTAAGTGGTAATAAAGATATTAGTGAAGTGTGGAATATGCGTTAATCAGAATACTAGCATGAGCCATTAAAGAGTCAACTCTTTACACAATAATTTGATAAAGCATGACTATGATGCTAGTAAGGGTCAAATCACGAATTCAGTTGTTGAATTATTCGTTTGCCGATTATGCTTATGAATTGGCCAAATACCAGTTCTGCAAATTTAAAGACATTTTCTGAACTGCTTAGCTTAATTGACAAAAAATTAGCGGAGCGACTTGAAAAGCTTAATTTTTTAAGGCAAAGTAGATAGCGCCTAGACCCACAAGCAAGAACAGACAATACAGTGTTCAGAAGCTGCTTATTCTAGGCACTCGTTATGCATATAAGTGACTCCACTATAGGCAAGCATTCAGTGTCTTATTAATGAAGTGAAAGGAGAGAATGATGGCTAAAGGTAAAGATTCAAAAAAAGCAGTTAAAAAGAAACCCGAAAAAACGTTGAAAGAAAAGCGTGCGGAAAAAAAGGAAAAAAAGGCGAATAAGCGGTAATTCCCTGTGTCAGCATTTTCGAGTATAAAATGCTGACACTGAATAGCATCTGAAATCGGAACTTGCAGAAAATAAGTGGCTCGAAATAAGAAGATCGAAATAAAAAGCTCTAAATTAGTCTCTTGAGATCTGATCAATTATTCAAAACCGCACTTCATAATGTAGCAAGGCGTTTAATTCGGTTTTATCGGTGTAGAGTGGTGGTCTGCCATGTCGTATAACCCAAGTTTACTCGCTACATGGTATAACATCAGCCTTATTGCCTATCTCATACTACTTGCTAAGCACTGTATGTGTAATTATGTTTCGATTTAACGTCCATCGTTATAATTAATCCTCTCACTATCTTAATCACTAGGAGATATATTTATATGTGAATTACGTGCGGCTTGAGGCAGTAGTGATTCGTTGGAGGATATAGGGTTCTCTTTAAGTGAAGGATACACAAGTACATAAAATTCGTAGTTATTCTAATGTTGAGAACAAATTCATTTCAATAGAGGTATCAAATTTATGAGTCTAAGAAATGACATCGAAATAGAAAGAAAATGCTTCGGAATATCTAAAGACTCATTCTGTGAGGTTTCGCATTACAAGTATAATGAGATACTTAAAACTATATGGAAAAAATTTACCTCGCTTGGACATAAAGCAGAAGAATGTTCTTGGATCAATCATAACTTGTCGGGGAGTGTCGTTGGGTATCAGCCTAAAAACCAACAGACGGTGACAAAAATTCTCAGTGATATTTTAGCAAAAGACTCGAAAATTTGGTTTGTAGGCCAAGATGGTAAGACTGGTAAGAATAGTAAGCCAAAATATTGGTTATACGAGTCAGATATATGTTCGTCGCTAAAAATTTTAGATGAGTTGTATTGTTTTGATTTTTATATCGTTGATAAAAAATATAAATGGCTTATTTCTGAGGAGCATCATGGAGTATTAGTTGCTTCAGGAGAACCCGTCGCAAGTCACTTAGAAAGCTATTTGCATCAAAGGTGTAACAAATAAATTATGTAAGTGGATGGGTTTATTATAGTGTTATGAGTTGTTATGAGTTGTTATGAGTTGTTATGAGTTGTTATGAGTTGCTATGAGATGGAAACAGTTCAATCCTTAGAATCTCAGATTATAGATCGAATTATTAACTTGGTTTGCCAAGATCGTTGGGAAATTTTCATTCAGTTAGATAGCAATTTTGTGTCTATTGCTTGCAAAGGGCCCACAAGGTTAGAGCGTAGTCAATTGAGCGGTATATAACGCTAACTGGGACCGTGGGTTTTGCTTCCATCAGTAGGCAGTCTTCATAGTTCTCTAATGAAAATTATTCTGTCCAGATATCAAATGAGTAGAAAATATGGCTTGGGAAGTAATCAGTCGAAAAATTGGCCGTGCAGGAAGCATAAAACAAAGAACTCATCAACAACGTGAATGGGATATTAAGTATGGCCAAGACCATTGGGCTATCGGATACGTTATTGATGGTGAATTTGTTACCCAAGAGGCCGCAATAGATCTTATCTATTATCAAAGCTATGCAAAGCATTTTTCCGAACATCCAGCCGATCTGGAAGAGTTGCTCACTTTGGCAAAAGTTTTACGTAACCCTCATGCTGAGGCTACCACTGGAGTTGACTTACAAATTCCTGCTATAGAAAGGTATTTGGCAGAGCATTCGTTGAAGTTAAAGGGAGATGAAGTGGTTGATATTGGAACTTGGCAAGGGGAAAGGTCACATTCAATTAGTGTAAGATTAAGTCCACTGCACCTGAAGTGTTGTTTGGGTGGTGATAAAATGACTTTAGAGTCTTGGTGGCAAAAGAAAAAATGTTTAGCTGTCTGGAATGAATAAAATAGCTTATCACCTGATTCAATCACTATTGCTGAATGCCAAAAAATTGTAAGTGTCTTAACAACTGCCCTGCAGAAGCATGGGCACTTAGTGCGCTGAGCTAAATTGGCAAGAGATTGGAGGTGAAAGTCTTCTGCTTGGTAAGGATTAGCAATCCGCCGATACTTTGAGTCATGGACCGTTATTCGTAAGGGTAAAGGTTAAGCGTTGACAGAGGAAAATGCAGGCTCAGTATTGAGCTCCGAAATCAAAATCAAGAGTGCCAACTATGTTAAGTGAAGAGGAAGGTAATACCAGTTAACGTGTTATTGCAAATGGTCACTGTAGGCTCTTCTGTCAACAACAGTCGAAAACTGAGCCACCCATAAAACTAAGTTTATTCAAACGTAGGCTCCTTTAGAGTTACCTCTTCGTTAAGAATATTTTTGACGCACAAGCATTTTGTATCTCAACCATAGTGAGGATTACGACCAGATGAGTCACATTATTACTGTTAATGTAGAAGGCAGGGGGTACCATTGCACAAGCTTTGGCACAAATTCCCCACTTAATTAAAAGTCCGTCATTTAGCCCGCCTATTATCATTAATAATGAGCAAACCAATTCAGAGTTTTTATTTAGTCAATCGACAGTGCTTTTCGAAATCGAACGTAGCAAAGAAACTCATTTTTATATGGATGACCCAGAAGCGAACTTTTACGCCTATGTAACAGAAGATACTCGTTATCATTCAATCGTAGAAGCGAGTTGTTGGGATTTAATTTCAAAAAGAAAGGAGCATGGTCGATATTGTGAGTTTTATAGCAATGAAGAGGTATCGTTTGGTCTATACCCCGCATTTTTTCTCGCGGCGCAGGACAAAAAGTTTGTTCACTTATTTGTAGAGATGCTGAAAACATTTGATATGGATCATGAGGTTTCTGAGTCTACTTGCATTCGTTATTTAGTGGGTAGGTACCAATGTTGCAATCCTATCCTGGAATTATTAGCCGCACGTATGGTAAATTGCTGTGGCTCGTGGGGGCTGGAGGATATCAATTCGTTGCAAGAGAGTTTGAAAATTGATCAATATTTCGATACTTCGTCGAGCCGAATCATCATGATTGACAACCTACTAAAAGAGTTAACAGGTGACCAATGGGATTCAAATCGAAAAAATAGTTGGATTGATATGTTAAGTGAAGCTATAGGCGAAGAAACATTCCCAAATTTATCTAAAGTGGTCTCTCAACTTAGAAAATGGTAAGAGTCCGACTAACTGCAGTCTAGTCAACTCAAGCCTATTCATTTGTAAGCGTCCAGTGAACTGCGGATGACTCGACACTTAGATGTCAATGGGGTCGGACCAGGTTAAGTGTTTGAAATTATTTATATTGTATGTCTATAACGATCTGTTTTTTATTCTTAAAGTAGACTTTTGCGTATTAAAACCATAAGTTTATGGGTCTGGTGTTTTTCTCAAATGAGAGTTAGGTGGCCAAATTGACTGTACCACTACAGATACCTTGACTCCAACTTCAGATTCATCTCTTACACCGAAAAGTGTGTCGAAGTTAATCGCTAGACTTTAATGTGAGTAATAAGTTATTTAAATTATGAAAGGATTTAATAGAAAAAAATAGTAAAGTGTCTTGCTTCTACAATGGATTAAACCTCAATATTAAGTCCTACACTTCATCGTTAATACTGTGAGTCAGAGCCAAATATATCTTTTATGTAGATTCCTGCCCATGATTGTGTGCCAATTAACCTGATTGATTGACCTTGTCGTATATAGCGATAGATTGAAGGCTTAATGCATAGTCTTGATGCGAAAAAGTTACTATATTTCTCTATTTTAATCGAGTATCGGCAAAATGTATATCGTCGAGAATATTCTTTTTTTGTTATGTAAGTAGAATCTGAAAACGGCTGAGTAATATATTGATCAAATATAACGGGTATGCCAAAACAAATAGCAGTAAATGATGAATAGTAAATAAAAGCAATATAGAAGCCTTTGAATCGTAATAAGTACATAAGCCCATACAAAAACATTTTTGATTTTTTAATATAAGCCCAAAATTTTCCCCAGGAGAATGGAGTAGGCGACAATAAATCAATAAAGGGGTTAATGGTTGGGTGAATCAGAAATCGAAAAATAAGCCAGCTTAGTATTACCGCTAGCCCCAAGCTTAGTAAGCCGTATGAATGACTTGGTACAAAATTAGTGAGCGAACCGGTAATAGATGCTATCAGAAAAATAGCGAGAATGACTAATCTTAAGACGGACAATAATAGGTATTGTTTGTTGTAAAGCAAGCCTTGCACGGTTTTCTGTGCAGATTGTGGTTTATCTTTTTTTTTATCATTAACGTTTGCCAGTCTTGTAAGAACTGCATCGCCTTGGCTGGAGTCAGATTCAAGAGTGAAGTCATTACTCATTTCATCATAAACAAGTTCAAGTGCTTGTCCTTGAACTTGGACGTTCCATAAAAGAACGTCAGCACTATCAAGTGTGCTGATGCAGGAGCCATTGACACTTAATAAAAACTGTTCGGCAATCTCAGAGAAATTTTCATAATTAACAGAAACATGAATTTTCAGTGTGATATGTCCGCTAGCCATGCTGTTTAATGTGAATGTTGGGTGCATAAATAAATAGTAGTCGCTTACCATGGTTTATCAATATACAGGATTATATCAGCACCCTTGAGTGCTCACTACCGTTGTGTTTAATTTTAATGATGAATCCACCTTACTATCGGTCCTATCTTTGGATAACTTATTTCATTTGTTTATCGTTGAGTTCACTACGCTAGAGCAAGTAATCGGGATAAATTTAAGCCTCTATTCAACAGCAGTTATATTAATTAGAGAGGCCGGCCGTGCTTACTTATATTACTTTCTTATCATTGATGATATTCACGGTACCATTCGACAAAGTTTTTAATTCCGGTCTCAACAGTTGTTTCTGGTTTATAACCCACTGCTTCCACTAGATCTGTGACGTCTGCATAGGTATAAGGAACATCACCTGCTTGTAAGGGCAGCATATTTTTTTCTGCCTTTTTACCTAAGCAATCTTCAAGGACTTCAATGTAACGTAATAACTCGACGGGATTATTGTTGCCGATATTATATAAGCGGTAAGGAGCGTAGCTAGTGGCTGAATCAGGCGCATCACCAGACCACTCCGGATTAGGGGTGGGGATGGTATCTAATACACGGACCACCCCTTCTACTATGTCGTCAATATAAGTGAAATCTCGTTTGTGATCACCATGATTAAACACATCAATCGGCTTACCTTCGAGTATATTTTTAGTAAACATAAACAGCGCCATGTCGGGGCGACCCCAGGGACCATAAACGGTAAAAAATCTCAGACCTGTGGCAGGTAAATTAAATAGGTGACTGTAAGTGTGTGCCATGAGTTCGTTGGCTTTTTTACTGGCAGCGTACAAACTTACTGGGTGATTAACATTATTGTGGACTGAAAAAGGGTAATTGGTATTAGCGCCATAAACCGAGCTAGAAGAAGCATAGACAAAATGTTCAACATTGTTATGACGGCAGCCTTCCAGAATATTCACAAAGCCTACCAGATTGGTGTCGACATAGGCGTGAGGGTTTTCGAGCGAATAACGCACTCCAGCTTGAGCAGCTAAGTTGACTACTCGTTGAGGCTGATGAGTTTTAAAAATCTCACTAATAGTATCGCGGTCTTCGATGCTGGCCCTTACGTCGGTAAAACCGTCGTAATTTTGAATGCGTGCCAATCGATCTTTTTTTAAATTCACTGAATAATAATCATTGAGATTGTCAATTCCAATGACTTCATCACCTCTTTTAAGCAAGCGTAAAGCAAGTGTGGAGCCGATAAAGCCGGCACAGCCGGTAATAAGTACTTTCATAATATGTCTGCCAAGAAAAGTAAATAAGTTATAAGCGTGCGTCGACTAGTGAGCGAGGCAGTATAGATTTCACATCATAGATAATACAGTTTTCTTTGCCAAAGGCACGTAACTGCTTTGTTGCTAGGTCAAGAAATTCTTGATGAGGAACCGCCAATACGATTGCATCGTATTCATTCTGATTAGGGGAGTCAACAAGATCAAAACCATATTCCTGTTTTGCCTCCTGTTTATCAATCCAGGGATCATAAACATCAATTTTAGCGTGATAACTATCAAACTCATCAATAATATCAATGACGCGAGTATTCCTAAGATCAGGACAGTTCTCCTTGAATGCTAGTCCTAATATGAGTATTCGAGAATCTACTACAGTGATTCGTTTTCGTGTCATTAGTTTGATGACTGTTTCCGCCACATAAGCACCCATGCCGTCATTGATTTCACGCCCGGCTAAAATTATGCGAGGATGAAAGCCAATAGCTTGCGCTTTATGGGTGAGATAATAGGGATCAACACCAATACAATGGCCGCCTACCAAGCCGGGTCGAAAGGGCATAAAGTTCCACTTAGTGCCTGCGGCCTCAAGAACCTCTAAGGTGTCAATCTCCATTTTATTGAATAACAAGGCAAGTTCATTAATTAATGCAATATTGACATCACGCTGGGTGTTTTCGATTACTTTCGCAGCTTCGGCTACTTTTATACTACTAGCTTTGTGCGTGCCGGCGATAATCACTGTGCGATAGATTAAATCAACATACTCAGCAACATCAGGTGTAGAACCAGAAGTCACCTTCAGAATGCTAGTGATGCGGTGTTCCTTGTCGCCTGGGTTTATTCTTTCAGGGCTATAGCCAACATAAAAATCTTTATTAAATGTTAATTTGGATATTTTTTCCAATATAGGGACACAGGTGTCTTCTGTTGCGCCGGGATACACTGTTGATTCATAAATGACGATATCGTCTTTGTTCAAAAGAGTGCCGATGGCCTGGGTTGCAGAGCAAAGCGGGGTGAGATCAGGGTTTTTATTTTCATCCACAGGAGTAGGGACAGTAACAATGTAAACATTACAATGACTCAGGTCTGAAATGCTGCCACTAAATGTCAGTGTGGATTGTTGCAGAATTTCGGGTTCTACTTCGAGTGTACGATCTGTATCATTTTTTAGTTCGTTAATACGTTCTGAATTTATGTCAAAGCCAACAGTCGTAAAATGTTTGCTAAATTCAACGGCTAAAGGCAAGCCTACATACCCAAGCCCTATGATACCCACTCGGGTTTCCTTTGTTGTGTGCATAATTATATTAAATCTCACTTAAATAGAATTATAGCTATATTGCTGGTTGTGCTATTTGATAATGAAATATTTTAGCACAAGTATTGTTGAGATGTTGCTGAATACTAACGGTTTAGTAAGAGGGTATAACATTTACTCTAGAGATGAATATGGCTATTGTGGGGGAAGAGGACTAGGCCTATTTCAGCTGAGTCTAACTTGTTTTACAGGTAAAATTCTCATGATAGTTTATAATTTAGATGGTAGTGTCAGTTAAAAGTTTAAGTGAATACTGTTTAAATTATAAACAGCTGTAGTTGGTTTCCGGCTAATGATATCTTTTGATAAAGCGCCTATGACAAAACAAACAATTCTGGTGACTGGAGGAGCTGGCTTTATTGGCTCAGCACTAATACGTTTCCTCGTGAATGATGCTAATAACATCGTTGTCAATGTCGATAAGCTGACTTATGCAGGTAGCTTGACGTCTTTACTCAGTGTCGACTGTCAGCCAAATTATCATTTTGAGCATGCTGATATTGGTGACCGATCAGCCGTTAAAAAAATTCTCCATCACTATCAGCCCGACAAAATAATGCATCTTGCAGCAGAGTCGCATGTTGATCGTTCGATCGACAGTGCAGCAGAATTTATGCAAACTAATATTATTGGGACCTATCTCTTATTGGAAGAAGCGCTGCTGTTTTGGAATAGCTTGGACCACAATAAGCAAGCTAGCTTTCGTTTTCACCATGTGTCGACCGATGAAGTCTATGGCTCACTCACTACAGAGGGTTTGTTTACTGAGTCTAGTCCTTATGACCCCAGCTCTCCGTACTCCGCAAGTAAAGCATCTTCAGATCATTTAGTACGAGCCTGGCATCGAACTTATGGCTTGCCTGTGGTGATTAGTAATTGTTCGAATAATTATGGGCCTTATCAATTTCCTGAAAAATTAATTCCCCACATGTTTGTCTGCGCTTTACAAGGTCGGCCTTTACCCATTTATGGCAAAGGCGACAATGTGCGTGATTGGTTATATGTTGATGATCATGTTAAAGCATTGTGGTTGGTCGTTGAAAACGGAATGGTAGGGGAAACCTATAATATAGGGGGTAATAATGAGAAAACGAACCTAGAGGTGGTGAATGCTCTTTGTGAAATTATGGATAAATTAATACCAGAGTCAGCAGTGTCGAAAAATACCCCTCATTCTGATTTAATTACTTACGTTGTTGATAGGCCTGGTCACGATCAGCGATACGCGATTGATGCATCACGTATAGAAAAAGAATTGCACTGGAGAGCGGTAGAAACGTTTGAATCAGGTCTGCAAAAAACACTTAAATGGTATTTGGAGAACAAAAACTGGTGGCAGGCGATTCTTGATGGGAGTTATCAGCACCAGCGGCTTGGAAAGCTATAATGTAAGAGGTTCTAATTAAAGGCGTTTACCGGAAGGATTAACTATGCAAAGAAAAGGTATTATATTGGCTGGTGGTTCTGGTACAAGGCTGTATCCAGTAACACAGGTGGTGTCCAAACAGTTGTTGCCTGTGTATGACAAGCCAATGATTTATTATCCCTTGAGTATATTGATGTTGGCTGGAATTCAAGATATTTTAATTATTTCAACCCCAGAGGATCTTCCCCGTTTTGAACAATTACTAGAGGACGGTAGTCGTTGGGGCCTGAATTTACACTATATTGCTCAGGAAAAACCTGAAGGACTGGCACAGGCCTTTATTCTAGGGCAAGATTTTATTGATGGTAATGATTGCGCGTTGGTGTTGGGGGATAATATCTTTTACGGACATAATTTAATTTCAATTCTGAAAAAGGCTAATGAGCGTGAGCAGGGCGCCACAGTATTTGCTTATTATGTGACTCGCCCAGAAAGATATGGGGTGGTTGAATTTAATGCACAGGGACGCGCCATAAGTCTTGAAGAAAAGCCACTACACCCTAAGTCACATTATGCAGTGACTGGCTTATATTTTTTTGATAGTAAAGTGGTGAGTATTGCTTCACGCCTGACGCCTTCAGCGCGGGGTGAGCTTGAAATAACTGACGTTATTCGTGATTATCTCGAGAAAGATACTTTGTCCGTTGAACATATGGGGCGTGGTATGGCTTGGCTTGATACCGGGACCCATGAGTCCTTACTGGAGGCATCGCAATATATTGAAATTATAGAAAAACGACAAGGTCTGAAAATTTCATGTCCGGAAGAAGTCGCCTATCGTATGGGGTATATCACTAAAGCAAGGCTGGAATTGTTAGCGGAGAAATTTAAACAAAATAATTATGGTCAATATTTATTAAAGGTGGCTAGCGAATAGCTTAACCCTCCGTATAGTTTTTTACGTCAAGCAGTGACAGTGATGGAGGCATAATTAAATGGTCGATGACAAGCGAAGGTGAATAGTATATAATGACTTGCTTATACTAGACGAAGTATTAATAGTATGTTAATAGCCAGCCAATAGAAGCATGGTCATAAGTAATAGTTCCAACCCTGCACCCTTTTACTTAAATATTTTGAGATAGAATGCCGACATCACGATTGCATAAGTTATTTCCATTTCTTGTTTGGTTTAGACTGATTACTAAAGAATCAATCAAAGCTGATTTTATGGCGGGTTTGACAGGCGCGGTGATCGTGTTGCCGCAAGGGGTCGCGTTTGCGACTATTGCTGGCTTGCCGCCAGAATATGGTCTGTATACCGCCATGGTGACTCCCATTATTGCAGCCCTTTTTGGTTCCTCACTGCATCTGGTATCAGGTCCAACCACAGCAATTTCGATTGTTATTTTTTCAACACTGAGTCATTACGGGATAGACCCAGCTACCCAGACTGATGAATATTTGTCGATGGTACTAACCCTGACATTTTTAGCCGGGGTGTATCAATTGGCGTTTGGCTTGGCAAGATTGGGGTCGCTGGTTAATTTTGTATCGCATACAGTAGTGATCGGGTTTACGGCGGGTGCTGCAGTGTTAATCGCTACTAGCCAAATGAAGCATATTACGGGTATCGCTGTGCCAAAAGGTGAAACCTTTATGCATACTTGGTTGGATATATTTTCTGGCGTTGGCAGTACCAATATCTATTTACTTATTATTGCGCTATCAACAATGTTCATAGCAATTTTTATCAAGAAGCTTTCACCTAAAGCCCCGTATCTTTTAATTGGAATGGTAGTGGGTAGTCTACTCGCTATGATCCTGAAAAATTTCACGGATGGGATTGTGTTGGTTCCTCAAATTCATGCGACACTGCCGCCTTTGTCGCATCCAGTATTTTCATTTGAAATAATTAAAAAATTAGCCCCAGAAGCTTTTGCAATAGCCTTGTTGGGCTTGATTGAAGCGGTCTCAATTAGTCGTGCAGTAGCGACTAAATCTAATCAACGTATTAATGCAAACCAAGAGTTTGTGGGGCAGGGGATGTCCAATGTGGTAGGAAGTTTTTTCTCGAGTTATGCCGGTTCCGGTTCTTTTACGCGATCAGGCATTAACTACGAAGCAGGTGCGAAAACGCCGTTATCCGCGATATTTGCTGCGATTATGTTAGTGTTTATTGTGTTACTTATTGCACCACTCACAGCCTATTTACCCGTTGCTGCCATGGGGGGTGTGATATTGCTAGTGGCCTATAACCTGATTGACTTTAAAACAATAATTAAAACCATTACCTTAAGCAAATCAGAGACCAGTATCTTGCTGACTACTTTTTTAGCCACGTTGTTTCTTGAGTTGGAATTTGCTATTTACCTTGGTGTTTTATTGTCTTTGGTATTATTTTTAAGAAAAACTTCTACTCCGCAAATTCCCTCTATGTCTTTTGATGGAGCACCCACAGACGTCAAAAGAGCTCTGATTAATATTAATAAAAAACCGGTGAAACAATGTCCACAACTGAAAGTCATCAGAATAGACATGTCGATTTATTTTGGATCAATTAATCATATCCAAAATCGTATCGCTAATATTGCGGAAAATGAACGCATTAACCATATTTTGATTGTGGGTAGCGGGATCAATTTCATTGATCTGGCCGGTGCTGAGGCACTGGTGGCAGAAAATTCACGATTGAAACAGTTGGGTGGGGGATTATATTTTGTGGGTTTGAAGTCTTCTGTGTATGAATTTGCCGCACGTGCATGTTTTATTCAGCACATTGGCAATGGTCACTTTTTTGATTCAAAAACGGAAGCTATTCGTTGTATTTACAGGCGCTTAGAGACGGATATCTGCTCGAAGTGCAACGCATTGATTTTTAAAGAGTGTGGGTGATTTGCTCAGCTTAATATGAGGTTTTGATTAAAATTACCCCTCCTTCTCACTAAAATAACTTAAATTATTGAGCATCCTTGATCATTTTGGTATCAAAGATTGCTCATTAAACAACTCAACTAAATTGTTAAAGTGACTGCTGAACCCTCTGCGTAGCAAGGTTTTGCTCACTGTCTGTGATATTTAGGGACGGCGTAAGATTACTGGTCTCTGTAAATTAAAAATTGGGTAGATTTTATCAACAGCTTATAGCTTAACTGAAGGCTTTGGGATGGCACTGCATGGTGGTAGAATAATAGGCTGTAGTCTCAGTATTTTGTTGTCATCATAAAAGATTGTAATATAAAGACATGTTGAAAAAAGTGTATATCAAAACTCATGGTTGCCAGATGAATGAGTATGACTCTGGAAAAATCGGTGACATACTATTAGCCGAACAGGGTTATTTGCCTGTTGCTGAACCAGGCCATGCTGATTTGCTAGTATTGAATACCTGCTCTATTCGTGAAAAAGCTCAAGAAAAAGTATTTTCTGAGTTGGGGCGCTGGCGAGAACTCAAGAAATTAAATCCTGGGATATTAATTGCCGTAGGAGGCTGTGTTGCGAGTCAGGAGGGGGATGCCCTGCGACAGCGTGCGCCCTATGTGGATATTGTATTTGGTCCTCAAACGTTACACCGCTTGCCAGCAATGATTAATGAAGTGAATTCAAGTCAGCAATCAGTAGTGGATATTAGTTTTCCTGAAATCGAAAAATTTGATCACTTACCTGAACCTAAAGCTGGAGGCACTACAGCCTTTGTGTCTATTATGGAAGGCTGTAGTAAATATTGCACATTTTGTGTTGTGCCTTTTACTCGTGGTGAAGAAGTAAGTCGTCCTATGGATGATATTATTACTGAAGTTTCAATTCTTGCGGGCAAAGGGATTCGAGAAGTTAATTTACTTGGACAAAACGTTAATGCCTATCAAGGTAATATGTTTGAGGGCGGTACGGCTGATCTTGCTTTACTTATTCATTATGTTGCGGCAATTAATGGTATCGACCGGATTCGTTATACGACATCGCACCCTATAGAAGTGAATCAAGATTTGATTCAGGTATATCGAGAAGTTCCTGAATTAGTGAGTCATTTGCATTTACCTGTGCAAAGTGGTTCAGATAGAATTTTAAGTTTAATGAAGCGTGGACATACCGCACAAGACTATATTTCAACGATTGAAAAATTACGTGCAGCTCGTCCTGATTTAAGTTTATCGTCTGATTTTATTATTGGTTTCCCAGGTGAAACAGAGGAAGATTTCGAGCAGACAATATCTCTAATTGAAAAAATTGGTTTTGATCTTTCTTTTAGTTTTATATATAGTGCACGACCGGGTACTCCTGCGGCAGACTTAGTCGATGATGTGCCACAAAAAACAAAAAAACAACGGTTGCAGCATTTGCAAAAAAAGATTTTAGAAAATGCCAGTAAATTTAGTCACTCGATGGTAGGCACCACACAAAAAATATTGGTGGACAGGCCTTCACGCAAAAATAAATTGGAAATGTCCGGGCGTACTGAAAATAATCGAGTAGTCAATTTTCAGGGTGCCGCTGAATTAATTGGGAATTTTGTAGAAGTGCGGATTACTGAGGCATTGCCTAATTCATTAAGGGGCGAGCTGATTATTGAAGAATCGTGCCAACAACAAGTGACAAATGAATAACAGTAATAAAAAAGACTTATTGCTTATTGTGATAAACATAGTTAATTATAGGGTTTTATCTAAAACTGGACTTGCCAGTTTTTTCAACATGGTTAATACTAGTAGATATGCATTACACTCCAAACAGTGTGTGGTCTGGGATATTTAGTTCACTCTAAAATGTCACTTGAACCCTCACCCAATTCGCTCAACTTCCATTTCGCGCCTGTCGATAATACAAGGCTCGCGAACCTCTGTGGACAGTTTGATGAACATTTGCGCTTAGTGGAGCGTAGGCTTGGTGTTGAGATTAATAATCGTGGCGAACACTTTCAAGTGCTTGGTGATCACAAGTTCGCTGTGCAAGCAGGGGAGGTGTTAGAGCGCCTTTATAAGGCAACCGAAAATGAAGTGTTGTCGCCGCAAGTTGTACATCTCGTATTACGAGAAAGTGGAATGGATAATAGTATGCAAGCAGTATCTGAAGATGATATCAATGAAGTAATCATAAACACGCGTAAGGGAACAGTGCGTGGACGTGGTGATAATCAAAAACAATACCTTAAAAATATTATGATGCATGATATTAATTTTGGGATTGGTCCTGCGGGAACTGGCAAGACTTATCTTGCAGTTGCTTGTGCAGTAGACGCGCTCGAAAAAGATTTAGTACGGCGCATTATTCTTACCCGACCTGCAGTGGAGGCAGGTGAGCGTCTCGGTTTTTTACCCGGAGACCTTACCCAAAAAATTGATCCTTATCTGCGCCCCCTATATGACGCATTATATGAAATGCTTGGCTTTGAGCGGGTGGCTAAGCTGTTAGAAAGAAATGTCATTGAAATAGCGCCTTTAGCCTATATGCGCGGTAGAACGCTAAACGAAGCATTTATTATATTGGATGAAGCACAAAATACGACCTTAGAACAAATGAAGATGTTTTTAACGCGTATTGGTTTTGGCTCAACAGCGATTGTGACAGGCGATATCACGCAAATTGATTTGCCAGGAAAAATGCAATCTGGTTTACGGCAAGTCATCGATGTTCTGGATGGCGTTAAAGGCTTAAGTTTTAATTTTTTTAAAGCGCGTGATGTGGTTCGTCATGAATTGGTGCAGCGTATCGTCACCGCTTATGATCTTTACGATGAACAGAATGTTGACTCTTAATCATTTTTTTGTAGTCGCTGTTAGTAACACTGGCGACCATTGTGACTACTGCTGTATCGCCAATGACTCTTAATGCGGAGTGTTACGTCCAAATAGAAAGTGATGCGCGCTCTATTCCTGATCAAGAGCATTTAATAGGCTGGGTCAATAGAGTACTGCAACATGTAAATGCTACAGGCGGTGAATTGTCCATTCGTATTGTTGATAGTGCAGAGAGTCAACAGTTGAATCATGACTATCGAGGTAAGGACAAACCCACTAATGTATTGTCGTTCCCTTTGGCGGATGATAATTTACCAATAGCGGTGTTAGGTGATCTGGTAATTTGTGCGACTGTTGTAGAGCAAGAAGCGCAACAACAAGGAAAAAATATAGAAGCGCACTGGGCCCATATGGTGGTGCATGGTGTATTGCATTTATTAGGTTATGATCATGAACATGACGTTGAAGCAGAGCGCATGGAAGCGCTTGAAACAAGTATTATATGTAATATGGGATATGCCGCCCCCTATACAACCGGCTAATTTAACATGGAGTTAATCTTACTGAAATGAACGAAGACATCCCTAGTATAAGCGGTCAGAGTACTTCCACTTGGTTTAAACGTTTGCAACATGTTTTTACTGGAAAGCCTCTAGACCGCAGCCAATTACTTGAAGTGCTTAGAGAGTCACAAAAAAAACGTGGTTTGCTGGATATTGATGCCTTGGCAATGATTGAAGGAGTGCTGCAAGTATCAGAAATGCAAGTCAGAGATATTATGATACCGCGTTCGCAGATGGTGGTCCTTGAGCGGGATATGGAAATGAGCCGTATGCTACCCAAGGTCGTTGTGTCTGGGCACTCCAGGTTTCCAGTGATAGGCGAAAGTCGCGACGAAGTATTAGGTATTCTGTTAGCGAAAGATATGTTACGCATTGTGATGGAAGCGGCTAATGAGCAGGATAATGTGACTGATGTGATTCGCGATGTTTTACGTCAAGCCGTCTTTGTTCCCGAAAGTAAGCGACTTAATGTATTGTTAAAAGAGTTTCGTGCTAGTCATAATCATATGGCGATTGTAGTGGATGAATATGGTGGTGTGGCCGGCATGGTCACTATTGAAGATGTGATTGAGCAAATTGTTGGTGAGATTGAGGATGAGCATGACATTGACGAAGAAAATTATATCCTCAAACATTCTGACAGCCGATATACTGTCAAGGCGCTGACTGATATTGCTGATTTTAATGAATATTTTTCGTTAAAGTTTAGTGATGAAGAATTCGATACAGTAGGCGGTTTATTGTTAAGCCATTTTTCGCACGTGCCAAAACGTAATGAATCTATTCGTATCGGCAAAATGACATTTAAGGTATTACGTGCTGATAATCGACGAATTCACCTATTACAATTAACGCTTGATGTAGCAAAAGAGTTAAATGAATCTGTCTCAGGAAAAGAAGCTGATAACCAAGCGGAATCTGAGCCAGCTCGTAAGAATGCTTCTCGTTAATCTTATATTGGAATGCTGACGGTGTATTAATAGCGAATGATTTGGTATAGTTTGACTTGATTAATGAAGATCGGAGTTTTCATTAACGTCAATCTATTAAAAAAGTTTGATTAAATATGTCGCAGTCTCATGCAGTCCCTATCGTCGAAAAGAAACCCTTAATTGTAAGAATCAGCTTAAGAATACTCAGTAATCTGTTAATTTTATTAGCAGGAGCAGTGTTAGTATTTTCTTTTGCTCCTGCCTATAAAGGTATGTTGGCCCTAGTATGGCCTGCGGTACTAATACTGGCCTGTCGTCATGATACTTCTTGGCGTGCCTTTCGTCGTGCTTGGTTATTTAATTTTGGTTTTTTTCTCTCAGCAGTGTACTGGGTCTGGTTCAGTATGCATGTGTTTTATGGAATCCCCAGCCCATTATCAATGGCTGTTGTGGCATTGTTTGGGGCATTTTTAGCAGTATTTCCCGCATTAGCTGTAGCATTATCTGTGCGTATGGGAGTCAATAAAAATGCTGTTGTCATGTTGGCTATTTTCCCGGTGCTGTGGATTTTTCTGGAATGGACTCGTGGCTGGTTTATGACAGGGTTCCCCTGGGTAGCGGTTGGTTATAGCCAAACAGATACACTGCTTGCCTCAATGGGCCCAGTGCTAGGGATCTATGGCATTGGTTGGATTGTCATGTTGCTGGCCACTACTATTGCTATATTAGTGAAACATACTCTAAATCTCAAACCAGTGATTTGGTATGCTGGAATGTTACTGTTTGTCATTAGCGCGTTATTTAACTGGGTGATAGTCTGTTGGCTGTTATTGATGTTAGTCGCAGGATATGCGCTCTATCAAAAACAATGGTTAGTATTGCCGGTGACACTGTTAGTCTTGACTTGTATTCCTTTGGCTTCTATCGAGTGGTCAGACCCTCAAGGAAAAACCTTGAAGGTGAGTTTAGTGCAGGGGAATATTTATCAAGCAGTGAAGTGGGAAAGTAAAAATGTGTCTTTAAGTTCTTATCTTGGGCTGAGTTTGCCTTTGTGGGATAGCAATAAGAAAACAGGGGCCTTTAACCCTGAGTTAATCGTTTGGCCAGAAACAGCATTACCTTTTGTAAACCCTAAAACGGTTAAAAAATTAATCAGTAAAATTCAACGCAGGGTAGTCGAACATGGCTCAGAACTGATCACTGGCATTGTATTTCGAAGTTATAAAGAAATTGACGGTAAGCTAACAATTCTTGACTACAATAGTGTATTGAAAATTGGGAAAGAGTTGGAGCGTTACAATAAATATCATCTGGTTCCTTATGGTGAATATATTCCGCTCGAAAGGACCTTAGGCTGGTTATATAGCTTCTTGGGGACAGAGTTATCTGTGTTTACGCGAGGCGAGATGCCACAAAATTTATTGACGGTTCGTGGAATGCCAGTGGCGGTTAATATTTGTTATGAAACTGCATTTCCTGAAGAGATTATATTAGGGCTTCCTAGAGCGGCTTTTTTGGTGAACCTGAGTAATAATGCCTGGTTTTACAATCCAATCCAGTTTGCTGATAAGTCCCGTATTCCGACGAAAGCACTCATGCAAAACTATCCAGCGACTGGCTTGACTGCTCTTTATAAGCAGTGGGTCAATGATTCAATTGAAGCTTATCAGGTGCTTCAAATTGCTCAAATGCGGGCCATCGAAACATCACGTTATATGTTGAGTGCGACCAATGATGGCGTCACTGCCATTATTAATCATAAGGGAAAAATTGTGAGTGCGCTTCCGCGATTCAGGCCTGGTTCATTAAACGGTGAAATTCAACCCATGCAAGGTGCTACTTTATTTGTGAGAGTCGGGAATTATCTTATTTTAGGCATTATGTTATTCAGTTTGCTAGCGGGTCTGTGGTTATCACGTAGACTAAAAAACACGTAATTATACTGCCTATGCTAATTCAGTGGTGGATGGCCGAGTTTCCTAGCATAATGTTGTTATCACTCAGGAATCACTATGAAGTCAAAAAAACCACTGCCAGGCGTGAGTAGGGACAAGCGCATCGATGCTGAAGGGTTAAAGCGTCTGGAGCAGCAGTTAGTCGCAGGGCGTCGTATTAGTCAGGCAGTTCTTGATCAATGGGTTAAACGTTATGGTGATTCTGCTAAAACTATTATCGAGAAGTATGCACAGTAGTCAGAGAGGGGATATCACTCCCTAACAGGCTGCTGAATTGCTTGATAGGGTACATTCGGCGTTAAAATTCAGTTTTACTTTTCCTTAAAGCTTACTCGCAGTCTCTACTATGGAATACGTCAATGTTATAGAGCGCTTCAGCGGTGATCTGACTTCAAGTTTAGATTAATCCTTCTATCCCCTATTGTTGACTATAAACCTCAACGGCTTGTATAAAATATAGTCTATTGTCTAAGGTTTACCTTAATTCACGAAATTCCCGACGGCTATCGCGCAAACTCTGGCTAGAGCTGGTAAAATATTCACATTATGAATTTGTGCGTCGTAGTTTTAGAGACTAGACGTGTTTTGGCGAAAGCTATCCTTTACCTGTTTAACTAAATTGAGAAAATGAGCAAAAATTACCAGCCCCAGCAGATAGAAAAAGAGACCCAACAACATTGGGATGATAAGAAAACATTTGTCGCCGTTGAAGATCCGGACAAGGAAAAATATTATTGCCTAGCAATGTTTCCCTATCCTAGTGGTCGTTTACATATGGGGCATGTTCGCAATTATACCATCGGTGATGTCATTAGCCGTTATCAGCGCATGCTGGGATTTAATGTTTTGCAGCCAATGGGGTGGGATGCTTTTGGGATGCCTGCTGAAAATGCCGCAATCAAAAATAATGTGCCTCCCGCTGGCTGGACTTACGATAATATTGACTATATGCGTAAGCAATTGAAGCGATTAGGATTTGCGTACGATTGGACACGTGAGTTTGCGACTTGTACGCCTGAATATTATCGCTGGGAGCAATGGTTGTTTACGGAGCTTTTTAATAAAGGCTTAGTCTATAAAAAAAGCGCACCAGTCAACTGGTGTCCGAATGACATGACGGTATTGGCCAATGAGCAAGTGAATGATGGCAAGTGTTGGCGTTGTGATACATTGGTTGAGCGTAAGGAAATCTCGCAGTGGTTTATGAAAATTACTGATTACGCAGAAGAGTTGTTAGATGACATTGATAATCTTGACGGTTGGCCAGATTCCGTACGTACAATGCAGCGAAATTGGATTGGCCGTTCTCAAGGGCTCGAAATCGATTTTAAGGTCGTTGACTCAGACAGTGTGTTAAGAGTCTATACCACACGTCCTGATACATTAATGGGAGTGACTTATGTAGCCGTAGCAGCTGAACACTCTTTGGCGACAACAGCCGCGACCACGAACCCTAAACTAGCGGCCTTTATTGAAGAGTGTCGTACCCAGGAGACAGCAGAAGCCGCTATGGAGACCATGGAAAAGCGGGGGTTTAATACCGGCTGTTTTGTTATTCACCCAATTAGTGGTGAACAGGTACCCGTCTATGCTGCCAACTTTGTATTAATGGGCTACGGGACCGGGGCGGTGATGGCTGTACCAGGACATGACCAACGTGATTTTGAGTTTGCCAACAAATATGGCATTGAAATAAAACAAGTCATTTATCCTGCGGATGGCAGCGACATCGCACTTGATCAACAAGCGTATGTTGATAAGGGAGTCTTAAAAAATTCAGGTGAATTTGATGGCTTGAATTTCCAACAGGCTTTTGAGGCGATTGCAGATTTTCTCGAGAAGAGTCAGCAAGGTTCAAGGCAGACTAATTATCGTTTGCGTGATTGGGGTGTGTCACGCCAGCGTTATTGGGGAACTCCCATTCCGATTATTCATTGTGAGGACTGTGGGCAAGTGCCAGTTCCTGAGCAGGATTTACCGGTCTTGTTGCCAGAAGATGTTGAGTTTGATGCCACAGGCTCACCGATCAAAAAAATGCCGGAATTTTACCAAACGACTTGTCCCAAGTGTGGTAAAGCGGCAGAACGCGAAACGGATACTTTTGATACTTTTTTTGAGTCGTCTTGGTACTATGCTCGATTTACTTGTGCTGATCAAAAAGAATCCATGATGGATGAGCGTGCTGATTATTGGTTGCCAGTCGATCAATATATTGGTGGTATCGAACATGCTGTTATGCATTTGTTGTATGCACGTTTTTTTCATAAATTAATGCGTGATCTTGGATTGGTGAAATACGATGAGCCTTTTAAGAATTTATTAACCCAAGGCATGGTAGTCGCTGACACTTATTTTCGTAAAGACGGTGAAAAAAAGGAATATTATTCTCCTAGTGATGTAGCAATAGATTTTGATGATAAGCGTCATTGTATCGGGGCGACTTTGCGTGCAGATGGAAAACCGGTTGAAATTGGTGCGACTGAAAAGATGTCGAAATCCAAGAGTAACGGGGTTGATCCGCAAACATTGATTGATCAATATGGCGCTGATACCGTACGTTTATTTACCATGTTTGCCTCACCACCGACTCAATCTTTGGAGTGGAACGACGATGCGGTGGAAGGGGCTTTCCGCTTTTTAAAGCGCGTTTGGCGTTTTGTGAATGACGAGCAAATTTTACCTTTTTTACAAGAAATGTGTGTTGATCAACGCTATCAAAAATTTGACTATTCAAGTATGACTGATGAGCAAAAGGCGGTGCGTACTGATACTCACTTCTTATTGCAGCAAGTGGATCGTGATATGGCGAAATTTCAATTTAATACCGTCGTGGCAGCGGGAATGAAATTGCTGAATAATCTTGGTCAAATCAAAATAGACACCGACGCTGACCGCTATTTAATAGCGGAAGGCGTGAGTATACTGATTCGAATATTGTATCCAATCGTTCCTCATATTACCCATGTAATATGGCAATTATTTGGTCATGAAACTGATATAGCGGATGCTGCCTGGCCACAGGCGGATCCGGCAGCCCTGACTGTTGATAACATTGTGTTGGGGGTGATGGTGAATGGTAAAAAGCGGGATGAAATAAAAGTAGCCGCTGATGCAGAGAGTGATGCGATTGAGAGAGTTGCATTAGATTCTGAGCGGGTGAAGTCATTTTTGGAAGGACTTACCGTGCGTAAAGTGGTGGTTGTTAAAGGGAAATTAGTCAATATTGTTGCCAAATAATTTATTGCTCAGGAAAGTTAATATGAAAAAATATTGTAAGAAAATTACTATAGTACTGTTAGTTTTGATTGTGAGTGCTTGTGGGTTTCAGCTGCGTGGTAAAATTGCATTACCTACAGAAATGGCCAAAGTTTATATTCAATCAGAAAATTTACGTCTTGCAGGACAATTGGGTCAAGCGCTCAAAGTATCGGGGGCGAAAATTATCAAGAATAGAGAGCAAGCGACTGCTATATTAAAAATATCAAATGTCAGTAATAGGAAGAAAGTTCGTTCTGTCGGCGGAGCTGGTCGTGCACGTGAATTCAGGTTAATTTATTCTGTAAGTGTCGAAATTAAGGATGCCGCTTCTAAAATAATTATGAAGCAGCAAACCGCAAAATTGATTCGTGATTTTTCGTTTAATGAGTCTCAAGTAGTAGGAAAATCAGTAGAAGAATCAATTATACGTAAAGAAATGGAGCGTCAAATGATCTCGACTCTATTACGACGTATACAACTTAATTTTAAAGCTAAAAAGCTTCAAGATGCCACTCGTACTCGATGAAAATATCGTCTGAACAATTAGTCGGGCATTTAAAGAAAACCTTGTCACCTGTGTATTTGGTGAGTGGCGATGAAATAGTGTCTGTTCAAGAAAGTATGCAAGCTATCCGTTATAAGGCGCACTCGCAGGGGTTTAGTGAACGTCGGCAATTTGTTTATGAGCGAGGTTTCGATTGGGAGACAGTTTTTTTTGAGGCGAAAAGTATGTCTCTTTTTGCTGAAAAAAAATTGATCGAAATTCGGCTGACCAGTACTAAAATAGGGGACAGTGGAAGCAAAGCAGTTCAAGAAATATGCCGTTCAATGCTGGATGCTGATTTAGTGTTTGTCATTGTTTGCGATAAACTTGATCCGTCGACTCAGCGTAGTAAGTGGGTCAAATCGATTGAAGCGGCAGGGGCCTGGGTACAAATTTGGCCAATAGAATTAGCGCGACTCCCGCAATGGATTGCTCAAAGAGCGCAGCATAAAGGGCTGGAAATCTCAGCGCTAGGCATACAGATGATAGTAGAGCGAGTGGAAGGTAACTTGTTGGCTGCAGTACAAGAGCTTGAAAAATTATGGTTGGCCAATGGCGCAGGACGAATTAGTGATGAGTTACTCCAAAATTCCATTACCGATAGTTCTCGCTTTAATGTCTATGCCTTGGTGGACTCTTGTCTTGCTGGTAAGAGTGCACGTGCAGCCCATATATTAAGTGGTTTATTTGCCGAGGGGGTTGATCCAGTACTGGTTTTATGGGCATTGGTGCGTGATATCCGAGTATTATGTGATTTGTCAGCGGCAGCTTCACAAGGACAAAATGTGGAGATGTTATTTAATCAATATCGTATTTGGGAAAGACGTAAGCCCTTGATTCGTACTGCGTTACAAAGACACACTCAAAAAACATGGTTTATTATTTTAAGTAAGTGTGGAAAAATAGACCTCGCCATTAAAGGATTTTCGAACGAGAATGTTAAAGATCTATTACTGAATTTATGTATCACTTTAAGCAAAAAGGATCTGTTTTCGTCAAATCAAGCCACTACACTTACCATGCAGTAGTTGAGGCTGGCTAATGAGTCAAAAGATAGTGCCTAGGGGAATTTGAGGCAGAGTCACTGACTAAGTAAAACAATTTTATTTTTAGTGATCACTACTATTTAACCAACAAATTATTATGAGTATGTTATGAATAAGCCCTTATCTGTGTCAGTCACTGAAGGTATAAACGATATTGCACAATACATGCAACAAGTGGGCGTGGCTGCTCGGGTTGCTGCACGTGCACTTAGTCGTGCCAGTTCAGCAGCAAAAAATACTGCCTTAATGGCTACTGCTAGAATATTAATTGAAAACCAAAAACAATTGCAAATTGAAAATGAAAAAGACTTGCAAGCAGGCAAAAGTAACGGCTTAAGTGCAGCGATGCTTGATCGATTAGCGTTAACGCCTGAACGAATTGAGAGTATGGCAGCAGGCTTAAAACAAGTCGCAGCCTTAGCAGATCCTATTGGTGAAATCAGTGATATGAATTTTATGCCAAGCGGAATACAAGTCGGACAAATGCGAGTGCCGTTGGGTGTGATCGGAATTATTTATGAGTCTCGACCTAATGTGACGGCTGATGCTGCAGGTCTATGTTTGAAGTCAGGCAATGCAACGATATTGCGTGGAGGGTCTGAAGCGATTCACTCCAATTTGGCAATTTCTAATTGTATTCAGCAAGGCTTACAAGAGGCAGGGCTGCCGGCTGATGCAGTACAGGTTATAAAAACAACTGATCGAGCAGCAGTCGGTGAGTTAATTACGATGCAAAATTATATTGATGTGATTGTGCCACGCGGTGGCAAGAGTTTGATCGAACGTATTTCCAAAGATGCACGAGTTCCAGTGATTAAGCATTTACATGGAGTTTGTCATGTTTATATTGATCAAGGTGCAGATGTTGATAAAGCAGTAGCGATAGCAGTCAATGCGAAAACCCAGCGTTATGGGACTTGTAATACGATGGAAACATTATTATTGAATGCACATTCAGCAACACAATTATTGCCTTTATTAAAAACAGAATATGATCACCATAAAGTAGAGTTACGCGGTTGCCACAGAACATGTGAATTATTGCCAGGTATTAATTTAGCGACTGATGCCGATTGGGATGAAGAATATCTCGCCCCCATTTTATCGATTAAAATTGTCGAAGATCTTGATCAGGCGATGGATCACATTGATCAATATGGTTCACATCATACCGACACTATTGTGACTGAGAACTATAGTCATGCTGATCGATTTTTACGTGAAGTTGATTCGAGTTCGGTCATGGTGAATGCTTCCACACGTTTTGCAGACGGATTTGAATATGGCCTTGGCGCTGAAATTGGAATCAGCACCGACAAAATTCATGCACGTGGTCCAGTCGGTCTTGAAGGCTTAACCAGTCGTAAATATATCGTACGAGGAGATGGGCATGTGCGCAGTTAGTATTGGTGTGAGAATCAGTTGATGATAGGCGTCTTTGGCGGAACATTTGATCCCGTGCATAATGGACATCTACGTATTGCGCTGGATGTGCTGGATCAATTACCGTTATCGTGTGTGCACTTTATTCCATGTAAGACTCCGGTACATCGTGATAAACCGATGTTGGCCCCTGAACAACGCTTACATTTATTAACATTGGCCATTCAAGATCAAGTTAAATTTGTGGCTGATGATCGAGAGCTTCGACGAGAGAGTTCGTCCTATATGATTGATACTCTGGGTTCACTCCGTGATGAGTTTCCAGAGCAACCATTATTATTAATGATTGGTGCAGATGCTTTTGCGCAGTTTGACCAATGGCATCGTTGGCAAGACATATTGACGCAAGCACACCTTGTTTTAATGCAACGCCCTGGTTTAAACCAAAGTTACGCGCCAGAGAGTTATTCAGCAGTGCTGGCTGAGGAGTTAAGACAACGTATGGTGGGTCCTGCAATGGATTCCCCCCATAAAATATCTGGAAATTTGCATCAATTGCTTGCAAAAAAATCAGCAGGCTCTATCATTTGCGTTCCGGTGACACAGTTGGAAATATCGGCGAGTGAAATACGGAAAAAACTGAAAATGGGGCAAGGAATTGATTACTTGTTACCAGAGTCGGTCCAGAAAGAAGTGTTGAATCAGAATTATTATCAATTGATTTAAGCGATTTGATCTTTGTGAGTGACAATAATTGTTAAAGACACTTTGGATCGATAATTTTTTAATACCATAACATAGCTATACAAGAAATAATTATGAATACAGATGAACTACAAAAAATAGTACAGAAAGCACTTGAAGATATCAAGGCAGGCGACATTAAAGTGTTAGATGTAATTGATATCTCATCCGTTACAGATAGGATGGTCATTGCAACAGGTTACTCAACTCGTCATGTTAAATCGATTGCGGACTCTGTGATCGAAGCAGTGAAGAAAAATGGGTGCAAAGTGTTGGGAATGGAAGGTGAAAAAGCCTGTGATTGGATATTGGTCGATATAGGCGACGTGGTATTGCATGTGATGTTAGCTGATGTTCGTGAATTTTATGCTCTCGAAAAATTATGGGCAGTAAAAGACGGCGACGATAATAAAGATATGACCGCTTGATTAGAATGTTTTATTAGTGAATTGAGATAGAGAGTCACTTTTAAGGGTATTCTAATAAAGATATTCTAAATCAGGTGGTGTTTGATATTTTTAGTGTTATGACTGCCGTTTGGACTGCTGTATTTTCCGGGCAGTAATGTTGTCTATCAATCAGAGATCCATTCGTTTCATGCATATCACCATTATTTCAATCGCGAATAAAATGCCTGCATGGGTAGAGACAGCTTATCAGGGATATGCTGCTCGCTTACCTAAAGAGTATAAACTTGAGTTACTTGAAATAGGGCGTATTAAATCTTCTGCTTCAATGAACAGTGTTCAGCTTAAGAAAGCGGAAGGTCAATATTTACTGCAAGCTATTCCAAAAGGTGCTCATGTGGTTGCATTAGATGAGCATGGCAAGCAGTTGAGTACTCAACAATTTTCCCAAAACCTCGAACAATGGCAACTCAATACCCGTCATCTAGCCTTTTTAATTGGCGGTGCGGATGGATTGGCAGAGCAGTGTTTGCAGGCAGCTCATCAAAAAATCTCGCTGTCTGCATTAACCTTTCCACATACTATGGTACGAATCATTCTTGCTGAGCAACTTTATCGTGGCTGGACCATTATTCAGGGCCATCCTTATCATAGGGTATAAAATGGCTGATAGGGTCCCTGATTTATATTTATGCTCTCAATCTCCTCGGCGACGTGAATTACTTTCTCAAATGGAAGTGACATATTTACTGTTGGATGTTGAGATAGATGAAACTCCTATTCATGAGGAATCACCACAAGAGTATGTTGCTCGCTTAGCAAAGGAAAAAGCATTTAAGGGTTGGCAATGCTCGTCGCGCCTCCTTAATATTCCTGTATTAGGCGCTGATACAACAGTAGTGTGTAATGGCGAAATTATGGGTAAGCCGCTCAATGAAGCGCAAGGTTTGCATATGTTAACCCTGCAATCAGGCTCACTAATGCAAGTGTTTTCTGCTATTTGTTTAGTCAATGGCAAGACCTTGGTTCAGGAGATGAGTCAAAGTAGCGTTTTATTTCGCCCATTATCATCAAAAGAGATCAAAGCTTACTGGTCAAGTGGTGAGCCTGTTGATAAAGCAGGGGGTTGGGCGATTCAGGGAAAAGGGGCTATTTTTATCAAAAAGCTGGAAGGAAGTTATTCTGGTGTCATGGGTCTACCAATTTACGAAACAGGCGAGTGTTTGAAAAGGTTTGGAATTGACTGTATTAGCGGGTGGACCCCTTAATAGTATGCACCAACTCAGTTCTTGAGTGTCCAATATACCAATCATATGAAGTAATAGTAGAGTGTTATCAACATGCTGCTGGTCGGCTCTAAGCTTAATTAGTCTTATGAAATGTAAGGCTATAGCTTGAATGTTGACTGACGTTGAACCTAGAGTGTGATAATAGTGTTCGAAAAATAGAAAAACTCATTTCAATAGTTTCGTAAGTTTCTTATTAAGTTTTTTTGCAAGATAAGCGTATCTTTTTGTATAAATATATATAAGATAAAATGACAATGGTCATGAGCAGATAAAGCGAAGATAGAGCAGTATGAGCGAAGAAATTTTAATAAATGTCACCCCACGGGAGACACGAGTAGCACGCGTTGAAAATGGAGTCGTGCAAGAGTTATTTATCGAACGCTCACATAAGCGAGGAATAGTAGGTAATATATACAAGGGCAAGGTGTCACGTGTGTTACCAGGCATGCAAGCGGCTTTTGTTGATATTGGGCTGGAAAAGGCAGCTTTTTTGCACGCATCCGATATTATTAAATGTCCTAACGAAGAGCTGGAATCAGTGGCTCGGGACCAGCAAACTATCTCAGACTTATTGTTTGAGGGTCAGGATATATTGGTACAAGTGATCAAAGACACTTTGGGAACCAAAGGGGCTAGATTAACCACCTGTATTACGATTCCATCACGTTATCTGGTTTTGCTTCCGAATGAAAATACCATCGGGGTGTCGACTAAAATAGAAACAGAAGAAGAAAGACGCCGTCTAAAAGATATTGTCACTAGATTATCTGAATCCAGTAATGGCCAAGGTTACATTATTCGTACTGCGGGCGAAGGAGTTACTGAAGAGGCGTTAGCGTTAGATCAACAATTTTTAACGCGTCTATGGCAATCAACCTTTAGTCAAATCCCGGAAATCAAATCTGGCAGTATTTTGTACGAAGATTTGCCTCTTGCAGTACGTACTTTGCGCGATATTGTTGATGATGATATTGAAAAAATTCGAGTGGATTCAAAGGAAACTTATCAACGCCTGAAAGAGTTTGCTGGAGAATTAATGCCAGTGATTAGCGATCGACTCGAATATTATCCTGGCGAGCGTCCTATTTTCGATTTATACAGTGTTGAAGATGAAATTCAGCGTGCTATTTCACGTAAAGTGCCACTAAAATCTGGTGGCTACTTGATTTTTGATCAAACAGAGGCGATGACGACGGTTGATGTGAATACTGGCGCCTATGTTGGTCACCGAAATCTGGAAGAAACTATCTATAAAACTAATCTCGAAGCCGCACAATCATTAGTGAGACAGTTACGCTTAAGAAATATTGGTGGGATCATTATTATCGATTTTATTGATATGATGATGGAAGAACATAAACGTCAGGTCTTGAGGTCTCTTGAAAAGTATTTAGAACGGGATCATGCCAAGAGTCAGATTACAGAAGTATCGGCGTTAGGTTTAGTGGAAATGACACGTAAGCGTACACGAGAAAGTTTGGAGCATATTTTATGTGAATCTTGCACAGTCTGTGAGGGCAGGGGTTCTATTAAAAGTGCAGAAACGGTTTGTTTCGAAATATTTCGTGAAATTATTAGAGAAGCTCGGCAGTATGAGTCAGAAAAATTATTAGTCTTGGCATCACAAAGTGTCGTGGACATGTTGGTGGATGAAGAGTCATCAAGCTTGGCCGAGCTTGAATCATTTATTAAAGTACCGATTCGTTTTCAGGTTGAGGCGATGTATACCCAGGAGCAATATGATGTGGTACCTATGTGATGCTCACTATTACTTTATGATTAAATGATTAAATGATTAGAAAATCTTCCCAGATAGCTTGGATTACTGTTGCATTTATTACTATTGTAATGGCTTTTGTTGTTAGTTTGGCGCGTTTATTTTTCCCTCTATTTGAAGAGTATCGTACTGACATCGAGCGCTTGGCAGAGTTGGAGTTAGGTCGACCGGTAAAAGTACAAGAGGTTATTGCTGATTGGAGTGGTCTACAGCCAAGGATTCGAATTCGTGGAGTTTCCGTTTATACTCGAGACGGTTCGCGAATTTGGGTTAAGCTTGATGAAGTACAAATTTATTTTCGAGTGATAGATTCAATACGAAGTTGGAGTCTACGCCCTGGCAAAATAAATATTGTTGGAGCGGATGCTGATGTTGCATTTAAAGAGGGCAATTACTATATCGGGGGAGTCAAACTCGATAATCGTCATGGGGTTGGGCGCAGCCAATTGTTGACATGGATGCTGCAAAGACAAAAATTAGTGATTAGTCGTAGTCGTATTAGCTGGGACGATCGGCGACTGAGTGCACAAAAACAAATTTTTAGTGATATTAATTTATTGATTGCAGTGCGGACTCAACAATATAATCTTAGTGGCAGTTTTCGGTTAAAGAATCATAAAAATAGTAAGTTTAATTTTATCGGTGATATGCAGGGAAGTTTTCTTGATATGGATAAAATGAAACAAAGTTTTTATCTTTCAGGAAATGTTGATATTGGGAATTGGCTTAGTCATAAATTAATAGCCAATACTAATCTGTTAAGTGGTCAATTGAATTTAAGGGTTTGGCTAAAAGGTATTGGCAGTGTTGCTCGTGTTTTTGGCGATATTAATGTTAACAAAATTCTTTGGAAGCGACATGTAGATTCAGTCAGTAATGGCCAGTTTATCAGCAATGATCGTTCTTTTTCACTTGATGGGTTGTCTGCCAATTTTGGTTGGCTACGCAAACAAGCAGGATGGCAGGTGAATATTAAAAATATTCAATGGTCAAGACTAGGCCAAAAATGGCCTGTTTCCAATATTTTTTTAAACTATCAGCGAAATAATAAAGCAGGGACCCAAATTATACAGGGTCGTGCAGGATTTATACGTCTACAAGATGTAGGTCAGCTATTGTTATCGGTGTTACCACTCAATAGTGCTTTACGCTCAAGTTTAGTAGGAATGAACCCACGCGGCGATTTTAGTGATATCACTTTTCAGCTTATACGCAAGGGAAATAAAATTGCTCACTATCAGTTGGGCAGTCGTTTTGAAAAGCTAACGGTGACTCAGTGGAACAAGTTGCCTGGTATAAAAAATTTACGTGGGCAAATATTAGCGCATAATAAAGGGGGCTGGCTAAAATTATCGAGCAATAAAATATTGTTAAACTTAGATAATTTGATGAATAAACCACTGCCGATTAAACGCTTGTCTGGTACTGTGCAGTGGACTAAGACCAAGAATAAACTTCGAATTTTTTCTGATCATCTTATTGCCAAAACCAATTTTATTAAGACATCTTCTTCGTTGGATATGCAGCTTGAGACTGCCAAGCCTGCAGTGATTGATTTTCGTTCAAATATAAAAGACGGCGATTTTGAAAAGGTGTTGCAATATTTACCTGTTAAGGTGATGAGTCCAAATCTAGTGAGATGGCTAAGTGGTTCATTAACGGGCGGTCAGGTAGCAACAGGCTCACTCATTTATTCAGGAAGTACCAAAGATTTTCCGTTTAATCGAGGCAATGGGACCTTTGATATAAAAGCTCAGCTCAATAATGTCAGAATGAAATTTCATCCACTATGGCCTGCTGTCAAAAATGGTTCTGCCAGCTTACATTTTTTTGGAAAGTCCGCCAAGATTACTCTCCAACAAGGAGAGATTCTTGGGCTTGAGCTGTTGCCTACCTATATTTCCATTCCCTCACTGGGTAAGTATCCAGTCATAAATCTTGATGGAAATATGATTGGTTCTTCTGCTAATGTCTTGAACTTTATTTCGGCTATTCCAAGTAAAAATGGAAAGAATACTGTGTTTGAGCGGTTTAAGGCAGGGGGACGAGCGGTCATGCACTTAAATCTTACCTTGCCTTTGAAAGAGCAGCATAAGCGACGGTTTATAGGCAGGGTGGAGTTAATTGATTCAAGCTTAAGCCATAAAAGTTATGGGGTTCATCTTGCGAATATCAATGGCGACATCAATTATGAAAGTGATCATGGTTTTGTCAAATTGTTTGCTAAAAAGTTAAGGGCCAATTATAAAAACAAACCAGTCAATATTCATATAGACACCACCTTGAATGCTAAAAAACGACGTTTTGATACCCTGATAAAACTAAAATCTCGATTATCCATTAAACATTTATTGGGTGACTATTCAAAATACTCAAAAGGTATTATGTCTGGAACTAGTGCCTGGATTTTAAGTTTTAACATTAGGCAGTATTTTGATCGTCCTATTAAAGTCACCATGCGTCTTGAAAGTTTATTAAAAGGTATTAAAATAAAATTACCTCAATGGTTTGGTAAAATTAAAAAACTTAAACGGCGTTTAATGATAGAAGTCGATATTACTGGTGAGAAGTTAAGTAAAGTACAAGTCGATTATGGTGGTTTCGTTAATATTTTAATGTTGTTAAATAAAGGGGCTGGACCGCAGTTTATCGAGCGTGGGGAAATTCGTTTTGGTGGAAAGAAAGCAGAAATACCCTTGTTGACTGGCTTACAAATCACAGGTGATTTATCTACATTTTCAGTCACACGCTGGCAAAAATGGGTTGCTAGTCGTGGTAGTTTGAATAAGAACTCACCTGGCTTGTATGATCTTGTTCATAAAATTGATTTGCAATTTGAAGAGTTGGAATTAGTAGGTAATCGGATTCATCAGGTTAGAATAAAAGCGAAACGGGACCCAACAGTGTGGGTGGTGAATGTCAATGGTAACGAAATAAAAGGCCGACTTAGAATTCCATTGGTGACGAATGATGCTACCCCTTTGATTGCACAGTTAAGTGTGTTGAAACTGGTGGAAACCGATGAGGATCGAAAGAGTGAAGTGCCTGATCCAAGAAAAATGCCTTCATTGAGAATTGAGAGTAAAGAATTTTATTATAATGGTGTTTATCATGGGCATTTAAATATTGCTGCTAATCGAATTGCGACAGGCTTACGATTTGATGCAGTGAATATGAGTTCTAAATATGCATCGGTCAAGGCTAGAGGAGTTTGGAAACTTGATAAGGGTAAGCAAGAATCAAAATTTATCATCGTGGCGAAGAGCAGTGACTTGGGGAAAGCCCTGAAGCGACGTAACTATGGTGTAAATATGGATAAAGGAGTTGCTCATGTTAGAATTAATGCCTATTGGGCTGGGCCTCCTAGTTGGTTTCGACTTAAATATGTGCAAGGTAACTTATTACTTAATATTACAAAGGGACGTATCCTGGATATCGAGCCGGGGACAGGCAAATTGTTTGGTATGTTAAGTATGTCAGCCTTACCACGAAGATTGTCTCTGGATTTTAGTGATATTTTTAAAAAAGGGTTTAGCTTTGACAAAATAAACGGAAAATTTACGATCAGTAATGGCGATGCTTATACCAATAATTTGAAATTAAAAAGCCCGGTAGTGACTGTCGAAATTAATGGCAGGTTAGGTTTGGCGAATCAAGACTATGATCAAATAATTTATATTAAGCCAAAAATTACAGGAACCCTCCCTATAGTGGGAGGCTTAGCAGGAGGCCCTGGGGTAGGGGTTGGTTTGTGGGTGGCCGATAAAATATTAGGCAAGAAATTGAACCCAGTTTCCCAGTATACTGTAGAAGGGACTTGGGCCAAGCCTATTATCAAAAAAGTAAAAGTAGCAAAAAAGAGAAAATACAGACTTGATACTGAAGTGAGTGATGAATAATCCAAATCAGGAATATGATTAATATGAAAATAGCAGCAGTTCAAATGGTGTCGGGGTCAGAAGTTGAAAAGAACCTACGCACGGTAAGTAATTTTATTAATCTGGCGGTAGAGCAGAATGTGGAGTTGTTGGTATTGCCAGAAAATTTTTCGTGTATGGGTATGAAAGAAACTGATAAACTGGATATTCGTGAACAACAAGGTGACGGGCCTATTCAGGAGTTTCTTAAAACGGAAGCAAAAAATAATAATTTATGGATTGTCGGCGGAACAATTCCAATAGAGTCAGGAGATGATGGCCGAATTATTTCTCGCTGTCAGGTGTATGATAACCAAGGCCTGTGTGTTGGATTTTACGATAAGATGCATTTATTTGATGTAAAAGTACCAGATTCAAGTGAACGGTACAGCGAATCAGATACAATACAAGCTGGTTCTGAAGTTGCAGTGCTGGATACTCCTTTTGGTAAGACTGGGATAGCTGCCTGTTATGATTTACGTTTTCCTGAATTATTTCGACAAATGCTGGATAAAGGTGCTGAGCTATTAGTAGTGCCTTCTGCCTTTACAGAGCTCACAGGGCGTGCGCATTGGGAGTTGTTAGTCAGAACTCGTGCACTTGAAAACACCTGTTATATGATCGCTGCGAACCAGGGTGGGATTCATATCAATGGTCGTGAAACTTATGGGCATAGTATGATTGTTGATCCTTGGGGGCGTGTATTGAATCAACTGGAAAAGGGTTTAGGATTAGTGGTAGGAGAAATTGACCCGGAGCGTGTGAAACAGATCCGTGAAAATTTTCCGTCTGTGCTTCACCGTAAACTTTAATGATTGGAAAGCCTCTGAATCTCTGATGTGATATGTTCTTGTAAATATTAACGGATTAGACTCTCTTTAATTTTAGCGAAATCAAGATAATTGACTATGGGCGTAAGACGTGACAAATTAATATGCCGGATCCTTTTTTATTTGGTAGCACTGGGCGTTATCATGTTCACTAGTGCTATTAGCTATGAGTGGTATTTTGAGACATGGGTTGATAATGGGGCGGAGTATTATGATGACATTACTGGGGTCAACAAAAGAAACCATTTCCGTTCAAGAGGGCGCAAAAGTACGTCCAACGGTAAACAGGGATATTGGGTGTATTGGCGACCAGGTCTGCCTCATGAAACTGAAGTAGTAGAGTGGTTTGGTGAGCTAAAATCTAGAAAGATAGTGACTTATCCAGGGCAAGGCAAGAAGTTAAAAGAAGGTGTGTACAAAAACAATAAAATGCATGGGTTTTGGGTGTTTTGGACGAAAACCATGCAGGTAGACAGGAAACTGACAGGGTTATATGAGTATAATAAATTAATCAGAAATGCGCGTAGTGAATTTTTCCCTTTACCCTCTGCGGGACATCCTTTTGATAAAGTTCATACAACAATTCATTTGGTAGTATGGGCCTCATTGACTAGTATATTGTTTTTAATCATTATCTTATGGATGTTTTCGGGAATAAGTAAGCGCAGACAAGAAAAAAAATCATTGCTGAGTCGGTAGTGTCTCGACCCAGTTCAAACCATCAACAATGACCCATCCACGATTACTTTTTATATTATTTTTAAGGCGTAAGGTGTAGTGTTTTTTCTTGTGGCTAAAGACTATATATATATTTTGTTGTTTAAGGCCTTGTAGATCAAAAACGTTCTCTTGTTTACTAATTCTGGTTTCTACAAATTTTGCACGTGACCAGGTAATACCTTTGCGTACTCCTTGATCAAAGACTGCATAAAAATTTTTCTCTAACACCTTTTTTTGTTTTTCCATTCGCTGTGTCAAACTTTTCTTGATCTTCCTAAAATGTGCTTTTTTCTTAAGGTTATATGCCCTAAATTGACCACTGTGTTCGAGAGTATCCAGGAAGGACAAAGCGTCTTTGTCAGTCATAATATATTTTGCGTAACTGTCGTAATCGTTGTATTTGAGATACTTAAAGGCGACGGAAGCAAGACCTTCTTGAGTTGCATTTTTGCCACATGCAACTAGCAGGAAGCCTAGTAAACTCATGAGTAATATGTGAATAGTTCGCTTATTGTTACTCTGTACTGATGCTTTCATGTAAATTTTCCAATGTGTCTCACCGTGATTTAGCGAGGACTCAGGTTCAATCGTGATTTTATATTTTGTAGTGATGACGTTAATTATGCAATAGTTTACTTTAGTCACCCTATCACAGAATTAATTAAACGACAGCTTATCAATCAATCTTGATCAAAGGCTCACTAGCGAGTTGTCGCAATTCAGTTCAGTGGACCGGTTTCAGTGTTAAAAATTGGGTTCGATATGTTCATTCTAGTGTTTAATATATTCTTAAAATAGTGTCTAAGCAATGGGAGAAAGTGCTTAACGAGTATCAGTGGTCAAAGTGGCAGGCGATCAGACTAGCTCTTCAAATTTATCATTGATCAAATCCAGGACTTCCTTGATGGCAATTTTTTCGTCAACTCCATTAGCGATGATGGTAATAATGGTGCCTTTGCTTGCAGCAAGCATCATTACTCCCATGATGCTTTTACCATTGACTGTTTTTTGTTTGTGTTCAAGCTCCAAGGTGCATGTAAATTTTGATGCAAGTGTGACTAGTTTTGCTGCTGCACGCGCATGTAATCCAAGTCGATTATTAATGGTACACTTTTGTCGGATCATCGTTCAGATTTCCCCCAACTAATAGTGCCATCTTTGGCACCACTTATATGAGTCATTATATCGAGGCTGACACTCATGAAAGTTCTCGATGCCGTACAATAATATTACTGCGAGTGTTAGCAAAATAAGAGGCCAGACTAGTCGCTAGGTAAACTGATCGATGTTGTCCACCAGTACAGCCAATCGCAATAGTAAGATAATTTCGACTTGTTTTTTCGTAATAAGGAATCCATTGGAATAAAAAATTTTGTATGTCTGATTTCATTTTATGAACTTCATCGTGTTGTTCAAGAAACTGGATCACTTTAGTTTCTTGTCCTGTCAGTTGCTTGAGACCTGATTCCCAGTGTGGATTGGGTAAACAACGTGCATCAAATACCATATCAACATCAATCGGTGTTCCATACTTAAAGCCGAAAGACTGAAACTGGATAGACATTTCGTCGTGTTTATCTGAATCAACACAGTCACGAATAATATCACGTAGTTGATATAAATTTGTACGCGATGTATCAATTCGAAAGTCAGCTTGTTGAGCAATAGGCTCAAGTAGATTTTTTTCAATTCGCAATGCTTCCAGCAATGGTCGCTTTTCGTTACTTAATGGGTGCTTACGACGAGTCTCGTTAAATCGAGTCAGGAGTGTTTGCTCATCAGAATATAAAAAAATAATGTGTGTATCAACATGAGTACGGAATTCTGTCAACAATTTGGGCAAAGTTTGTAGTGTTTTTTTTGAGCTTCTGGCGTCAACACCAATAGCGCAGAGATAATGTTCTTCTCCCCAACTCCCCGTGACTTGCTGCGTGAACGACTGTAACATTCCCAGCGGAAGATTGTCGATGCAATAATAGTCAAGATCTTCGAGAGTATTTAAGGCAATACTTTTCCCTGAGCCTGACAAGCCGGTAATGATGACTAGTTTCATTGCTGGCTTCATTATTTTATGCGTCGTCTTGACCATTATTTCTGTCATTATTTTTGTTGATAAAACTTTGTTGGCGTTTAATAAACTCTTTGGCTGAATTATACCCTTTTAGCTTTAAGTTGTAATTTCTAACAGCAGTTTCAACCAAAACAGCCATATTTCTTCCTTCGGCAATGGGTAATTCGATAGAATCAACTTGTTGCCCTAATATTGTCTGTTGATGGATTGCACCAAATAACCGGTCAATAACAATTTTGTCATTATCCTCAATATGGTGCAGGTGAATAATCAAGTTGAGGTTTTTATGATGCTTCACCGCGCTATCACCAAACATAGCCCTAACATTGACGACTCCAAGACCGCGTACCTCGAGAAATTCACGTAATATCGGCGGCGAAACGCCTTTGATATGACCTCCTGATGTTAGCGAGAAACAGGGACTATCATCGGCGATTAAACTATGGCCACGAGTGATTAGTTCAAGTGCCAGCTCACTTTTACCAATATTGGCGGAACCCGTAAGCATGACTCCAGAGCCAAGAACATCCATAAAGACACCATGTTGGTAGGTGTCTTCGGATTCTATACTATTGATTTCCGGGATATAAGTTAAGACCTCGTCACTGGACAAGGGAGTGTAAGCCACTGATATTGGAAAGCTTTTATTAGTGATCGAGACTCCGTCACAAGCGACCAATAATTGCGTGCCGGAATTAGCAATATGGCTTATTACTTCGTGACGGCTAGAGTCACTCAAACCGTCTAACTGTGTTTGTTGTTCGGGGCCGATTATTTGGACAAGGGAAGGGCGAAGAGGGTTGAGAATGCCAATAACTAATATGTTGTCGGGTCTTGAGGCAATGTCAGGAGAGTCACCCTTTAGCTCAAGCTGGAGAGGTTCCAGAATAGAGCTGAGCCAGTCCTCCCGGGACATAATCAGGTTCCAGTACTTTGGGTTCTGACTGAAACAGGGATGTTACTAAAATGCTGATAGATTTGCTCAGGGTTTTCACAGCAACGTAGTTGTTGACGAAAGTCAGCGTCGTTAAATAAACTGGCAAGTTGGGATATGATTTTCAAGTGTTCATCAGTAAAATGGTCAGGTACTAATAGCGCATACAACAAGTCTACTGGTTCGTTATCAATTGAATCGTAATCGACGGCTTGTTCTAATTTGATGAATGCTGCAACCGCTTGTTCCCGTCCATGTAACCTTCCATGGGGTAAAGCTACACCATGTCCAACACCAGTACTTCCTAGCCGTTCACGCTCAATCAGACTACTAAAAATTTCTTCAGACGTTAGATTGGGTGTACTGCTTGCAAGCAATTTACTGACATGTTCAAGCGCACGCTTTTTACTTTTCTCGTGCGCATTACAAGAAATACGGTTAGAATCTATTAGTTCACAAATATCCATTCAGGCAGACTTTTATAAAATTGGGCGATTATAATATAATTCTATTTAAACCATTTTTGGTATTTTAAGCAAATATTATTTACTGTTACCGACGATGATGATCAGTCATTTTTTCTTTATGTTTCAACACTTGTCTATCAAGTTTGTCGATCAGGCTATCAATAGCGGCATACATATCTTCTTCAGTTGAATCAGCATAAACGTTAGCGCCACTTAAATGTAAGGTTGCTTCAGCTTTATGTCTGAGTTTCTCGACACTGAGTATAACATGAACATCAGTGACATGATCAAAATGTCTTTCTAATCTTGCAAATTTATCATTGACATAATTTCTTAAAGGGGTAGTGATATCTAAATGGTGACCGGATAGATTGATTTGCATTATCGACTCCTGTGTTAAACTTTACTCAATCGTTTTCTTTCGTTTGAAGGGGGAATCATCATGGATTCCCGGTACTTGGCGACTGTTCTACGCGCAACCTTAATACCTTGCTTCATTAATAATTCTGCAATTTTACTGTCACTAAGTGGTTTACCAGGGTTTTCAGCAGCCAGAAATTTTTTGATTATTGCTCGAATAGCAGTAGCAGAACATTCGCCACCATCAGCAGTACTCACATGGCTGGAAAAAAAGAATTTAAATTCGAATATACCATTAGGGGTATGCATATACTTTTGTGTAGTGACCCGAGATACTGTTGATTCATGCATTTCTACTGTTTCTGCAACATCTCTTAACACTAGTGGTTTCATCGATTCTTCACCATACTCCAAAAAAGCTCGTTGGCGATCTACTATACAAGTGGCAACTTTGAGTAAGGTTTCATTTCTACTTTGTAAGCTTTTTAAAAACCAACGTGCTTCTTGTAAATGATTTTTCAGATAAACATTATCTTTACTGCTGTCCGCACGTTTAATCATACCAGCATATTGTGAATTAATGCGAATTTTAGGCAGTGTGTCAGGGTTTAACTCAACTTGCCAGCGTCCTTTGATTTGTTTGACTAATACATCGGGTACTATATATTCAGGTTCTTTATCTGTGATTTGCGCTCCAGGCCTAGGGTTTAACGACTGAATAAGACGAATAATTTCTTGTAACTCTTGTTCGTCAATTTTCATTTGACGCATAAGTTGAGGAAATTCACGGTTCGCTAAACTACCTAAATGTATTTGGGCCACTTCAATGGACTTGGCAAGATACGGGGTATCAATTGGAAGTTGACGTAACTGAGCCAAAATACACTCGGACAAATCACGAGAAGCAACTCCTACAGGATCAAAGCATTGTACTCTGTATAACACTGATTCCACTTGATCCAGATCAAGCTCTTTCTTAATATCATCTGTCAGGGTTTGTAAAATTTCTTCAAGTGATACATCCAGATAGCCATCATCATTAATTGAATCTATAATGGATAAACCTACCAGCTTTTCCTTATCAGACATGGTCGACATTTCAAGTTGCCAAATTAAGTGCTCGGTCAAACTTTGATTTTGATTTTGTAAAGGTTCGAGATAATCTCTATCCGATTCTTTGGATTGCGAAAAGCTGGTGCTGCCGTCAAACACATCTTCCCAAACACTGTCTACAGGTAATTCATCTGGCATTTCTGAGCTTTTTAACTGTTCATTTGATGGTTCGCTACTGGCATTTTGCGCATCGCTGTCTGCTGTGCTATTTTCATTTTTGGTCTCTTTAGAGTCTGAGTTTTCCGAATTTGGATTGTTAGTTTCCACTACTTCTTCAGTTTCCAGCATAAGATTAGATTCGAGCGCGGACTGAATTTCAGTTTGTAATTCAAGAGTGGAAAGTTGCAGCAGACGAATAGCCTGTTGCAGCTGTGGTGTCATGGTCAGACTCTGACCCATTCTGATTTGAATAGATTGCTTCATCGTTGCACTTTATATGAGGGGCCAGCAGTATGTCGTTAAATAATAAATATTAAGACAAGGTTTATCACCAGCACTTGTTGATAGTATACAACAATTCTGCATTAACTGTGCCACCCTTTCTGTTTGTGTAAAAAGACGACCATTAGATTACCTTATCTGAAATTAGTGTTACGTTTTAGACTTTGTCTTAATATCCAGCGTCAATATTACTCTAATGAAAAGCGGTACTTCAGTAAATTAGTCGACTTAGACTATTTTTTAACGCAATCCATATACTGAGTATACAAGCTAAATAATTAATTTTTGTGCAAATGTGACATTTAATGACACTAATTTTACAGAGTGAACTCCTGTCCTAAGTAGACATCTCTTACTTGCTGATTTTTCAATATTTTCTCAGGTAATCCTGATTCGAGAATTTTTCCGTCACTTAATATATAGGCGCGATGACAAATTCCCAGCGTTTCCCTTACACTATGGTCTGTTATTAAGACACCAATTCCTTCTTGTGCCAGATATTGAATAATGCGCTGAATATCACCAACAGAAATGGGGTCGACCCCAGCAAAAGGTTCGTCCAGTAAAATAAATTTGGGTTCAAGCGCTAGTGCACGAGCAAATTCAACGCGTCGCCGTTCACCTCCCGATAAACTAATTCCAGTATTGTCTCGCAAGCGTCCAATACTCAAGTCATCTAATAGCTTATCTAGTTTCTGTTTACGCTTTTTAGCAGATAAATCCTTACGAGTTTGTAAAACGCCCATAATATTATCAGTGACTGAAAGTTTGCGAAAAATCGATGCTTCTTGAGGAAGATAACCTAGACCACAACGTGCACGTGCATGCATTGGATAGCGTGAAATGGTTTCATCCCCCAAGATAATTTCACCGGTTTCATAACGAACCAGTCCCACAATTAAATAAAAACAAGTGGTTTTACCAGCACCATTGGGACCCAGTAAACCCACTATTTCACCTGGCGCAACATTTAATGAAACGTCATCAACGACGATTCGCTTGCGGTAGCTTTTAGTAAGATTATTAGCAATTAGTTGAGTCATAGTCATTTACCGCTTACTTTGAATGCTGATTATTGACGAAACCTCTGATTAAGAGAGGTGAGTGTACTGACCTAGAAGTTGTGACGTAAAATTCTTAGTTAACCGCTTAGTGATTAACGAATATGAATAAGAACAATAAATTTGTTATCACAACTTGATTAAAGTCTCTGCCTTTTTCTGTTATTTTTTCTTACTAGGGCCGATAATAATGTTGACTCTTTCTTTTCCTTGTCCCTTCCCTTTACCTTTTTTGGACTGTTTTTTTCCTTGCGAGGAACCTGCCGTCACATGGTTAGTCAGTAGATTATATTTTATTTTGTTACTTCTAAAATCTCTTGGACCTTGTTTGACACGTGCATTTCCATACATACGCATTTGATTTCTGCTCGGATAATATTCAAGTCTATTGGCACTAGAGCGTAGATCGTAAGGTTCTTTGTCGGGACGCACTTTGTAGCGTGCAGGGCGACCATAAGCCATGATGCGAGTGATTTTACGTTGTTTGTTATGATAGACAATCACTGTTTGTGCGGTAATACGCATACTACCCTGCACAATGATTACCGGTCCGCCATACTTGCTAAGACCGCGCTCATCATTGATTTCAACACTCTTAGCAGTAATGGTCATACGTTTATATCGGTCGCTACTCAAACCAAATCCCACTGTCACATGGCCGATGGTGATAAACAAGAGCAGTATTCGCTTATTTTTTAGATGGTTTTTTAGATGGTGCATATTGTGCTTTAACATTATTAAGTATCCGAATAAAGCCATTTTTGAGGCTGGCACGTAATCCTGTTCCCTCTATTTGACTTAAGCCACTGGTATATTTTATATGATTTTCAGTGCTTAAATAATTGATGATTGGTTCAAAATGTAAGTCGCGAGTCACTATTGTTACTTTAGGAGTAGTATCGGACTTTGGCCTTATGATAGCAACCTGACCATACAATACGATACGTTGATTTTTACCGACAATTCGGCCAGTTTCTGAGGCAACTTGCCAGGCAGGACCTTCAGGGGTATAAAATAGCATTTGTGGTTTGACCAGATCAGAATGATCATCATAAGGATAGTGTTTCATTTGAATTGCGGTCAACCGAAACTTTGCTAGTCCCGCTATGTCTGTTCCATGAACGGTGAAATTGTTCATATAGTAATCAGGAAGGTTATCCGAGCTAATACGAAATTTTTGTGAGGCGGTTTGTTCTATTTTTGCAGTCAACCAAAATCCTGCCCCAATCACCACCAGGCTAATGGCCAGTAAAATGAGTTTAAATTTCATGAAAGCCCAGGGCCGTTACCCTTCAGGCAATTATCAAAGACGGTTTGTAATGTTCCCTGCGCCTGCATAATAAATTCACACACATCACGCCCTGCACCATGTCCCCCGTTTGATGGCGTAATCCAGTGTGCTTGTTGTTTTACCTGCGGATGGGCATCCTGTGTGGCAATGGATAAACCGACTTTTGTCATGACTGGTAAATCTACAATATCATCCCCTACATAAGCCACATTGTCTGGCTGTAAACCAGTGGTCTTGAGTAAGTCATTATAAGCAATTATTTTGTCGAGTTGGCCTTGATAAACATGTTTTATCCCAAGGTCCTTAACCCGATGCATGACGACCTTTGATGTACGTCCAGTAATAATGCTGGTGTCCACACCACTTTTTTGTAATATCTTTATTCCAAGCCCATCGCGTGAGTTAAAGGCTTTATACTCTTGTCCGTCATCACCAATAAACAAGCTGCCATCGGTTAAAACGCCGTCAACATCAAAAATAACCATTTTGATTGCTTGAGCTTTTTGCTGTAGATCCTGCATTCTATTATTCCTTAACTATTAAGAAGACTCCGACCAAGTGGTGATGCTGATCTTACTCTTTTTTAAATCTGAGATTAGGTCAGATTATTGTTGTCGTGTTATTCAATGTCATACTACACCTGCACGTAATAAATCATGCATATTGATAGCGCCTTTTAAGATGTTATCGTGGTTGACAATCAGTAAGCCATTTATTTTATGGGATTGCAAAATTTGCAAAGCTTCTGCGGCTAATATGTGTTGATTGGCTGTTTTACAACCAGAGGTCATCACATCATTAATGACTGTGGTTTTTATGTCAATGTCAGTATCCAGTATTCGACGTAAATCACCGTCAGTAAAAATGCCCTGAACTTTGTTTTCATCATTCACTACAGCGGTCATTCCCATGCCTTTGCGGGTGATTTCATCCAGTGCTTCACGGATAGAAGCAGAAGATTTAACCACGGGGATTTCATCGCCAGAGTGCATGATATCTTCTATTAATAATAATAAGCGACGTCCTAGTCTGCCCCCTGGGTGTGAGCGGGCAAAGTCTTCTTCTGTGAAGCCACGTGCTTCAAGCAGGGCAA